>ODAI013935378.1_pt1 | contig 16533 bp, 15 predicted proteins | sample 1539321 | NCBI WGS metagenome assembly ODAI01 (sample SAMN02144231, study PRJEB22623) | gut metagenome | biome: sheep rumen | host: Ovis aries | place: New Zealand | reverse complement strand
ATAACACGACGCTGGGTAGAGCAGTTGGCAGCTCGTCGGGCTCATAACCCGGAGGCCGTAGGTTCGAGTCCTACCCCAGCTAACAAAACAAAATCTGATGTTTCGCAAGAAAAGCTTAGCATGGAAGCGCAATCCAGTTCCACGCTAAGCTTTTTTTATGCCCGATGCACAAGGGGGATTCCATGGCAAGAAAAAAACACATTGAGACCCGACGCCTGATTTTGCGGCCGTGGGAGGAAAGCGACGCAGAAAGCCTGTACGAATATGCAAGCAACCCTGCCGTCGGTCCGGTTGCAGGATGGCCACCACACAAGAGCGTGGAGGAAAGCCGGGATATCATCAGAAACGTGCTGAACGGCCCCGAAGCCTATGCGCTATGCCTGAAAGCCGACGGCAGGGCAATCGGCGCGATTGAGCTCAAGCAGAACGGGCACAGCGACCTGGCCGAACGCGACGACGAGTGCGAGCTGGGCTACTGGCTGGGGCAGCCATTCTGGGGACAGGGGCTCATGCCGGAGGCGGCGCAAGAATTGCTGCGCCACGCCTTTGAGGACTGCGGCATGGCGAAGGTCTGGTGCGGCTACTACGACGGCAACGACAAATCCCGGCGTGTGCAGGAAAAATGCGGCTTCGTGTACCAGTGGACAATCCGGGACGTAGACGTGCCGCTCATGCACGAAAAGCGGACGGGGCACGTGAGCTGCCTGACGAAGGAGGCTTGGCTTGCTGCCGCACGGGGAGACCCGGTGGCGCACGGGGCTGTCCTGCCTGACGGAAAAAGTGCGGAGGAGTAAGCCATGACGGGCAGGATGCAGTTCGGCATGCCGACGCTTATCGAAAACAGGACGCTGGAGGAGAACGCCCGGCTGTGCGCGCGGCTGGGACTTCGTTTCATCGAGCTGAACATGAACTTCCCGGAATACCAGCTGGAGGCCCTTGAGCAGACGGACTGCCTCATTCGGGCGGCTGAACGCAAGGGAATCTACTACACGATACACCTTGACGAGAACCTCAACATCGCCGACTTCAACATGCTCGTTTCGATCGCGTACCGTGAGACGGTCAGGCGGACAATCGCCGTGGCAAAAAAGCTCGTCTGCCTGCGGGACAAGTACGGGGACAAAAGCCAGCCGCTCACGCTGAACATGCACATGAACCACGGCATCTACATCACGCTTCCCGACCGGAAAGTGCGGATGTACGAGCGCGACTTTGCCAGCTACATGACGTCATACCGGACCTTCCGCGACAGATGCGAGGAATGGATAGGGGATGCGGACCTGCGGATTGTCATTGAGAACACGGACGGCTTCAAGGATTACGAGAAAGAAGCGATAGCATACCTGCTTGCAAGCCCCTGTTTCGGCCTGACCTGGGACATCGGGCATTCCAAGGCGGCCGGGGAAACGGACGTCCCCTTCATCATGGCGAACCGGGAAAAGCTCTGCCACTTCCACATCCACGACGGGACGGAAAAGCCGCCCCGGAACCACCTCGCCCTCGGTGACGGCGGGATAGACCTTGCGGCCCGGCTGAATCTGGCGGAAGAACGGAATGCGCGCTGCGTGCTTGAGACCAAGACGGTTGCCGCGCTGGAGAAGTCCGTCGCGTATGTGGATGGAAAGCAAAGGTAACAAAGGGAACCCGCCGCGCCTGGAAGAGCTTGCGGGGCTGCTGACGGGCGCGGAAGGACAAAACTGAGCAGGAAATGACAGGAGTGCCCGTCCTGCATGGAGTATACTGGCGGCAGCAAGGACAGGGAGCTGGAACAGATGGAATGGCTTACGAGCATCCGCAAGGCAATTGATTACATGGAAACGCACCTGGAGGAGGACATCACTGCGCAGGATGTCGCCGACCAGGTGTTCATGTCACCTTTCTTCTTTCAGAAGGCCTTCTCGCTGCTGACGGGCTACGGAATCGGGGAATACATCCGGAGCCGCAGGCTGCATCAGGCGGCGATTGACCTGCGGAAGACTGATGATAAGGTAATCGACATTGCCCTTCGCTACTGCTATGAGACGCCGGAGAGCTTCAGCAAGGCCTTTTCCCGCTTCCACGGCGCAAGCCCGTCGCAGGTCCGTGACGGAGCCGCCGGAAAAAGCTTCCAGCCCCTGACAATCACTATTTCCATTCAGGGAGGTAATCGTATGGATTACAAAATCACGCCCATGCCGGCATTCAAGGTCATCGGCTTCCAGAGGCTCTTTGACACCGAGACCGCGTACCAGGAAATTCCGAAGTTCTGGAACGAGGTTTCAGGAAAGTACATGAAGGCGCTGTGGGAAGGAAAGTCCCCCGCGAATCCTGTCGAGCAGGCCGTCATGGACAACTGCATCGGCGAGTACGGCATCAGCATCGATGATGCCGGCGGCGGCAAGTTCCGTTACCTTATCGCGGGGAAGTACAAGGGCGGCGATGTGCCTGAGAGCATGACCGTCCACGAGTTCCCCCGGAATGACTGGGCGGTATTCGACTGCAGGGGGCCGCTCCCCGGCGCGCTCCAGAGCGTGAACACGAGGATTTTCAAGGAATGGATTCCCGGCAATCCCGACTACGAGGTTGCCGCCTATGCGAGCGTGGAATGGTATGATGGCCCCGGCGACACGAGCGCCCCTGATTACCACAGCGCGGTCTGGATTCCCGTGCGCAAGAAGCAGGCCTGAGCCCGGGGCCGCTCTTTCTGTGGCGCCGGTACGGTGCGCGGGCGGCCGCTGCGTGCTGCCTGCATGCACGCAGCGCGCTTTCCCGCGGCGCCGCGTTTCCCTAGAGTGCTTTTACCAGTTCCCGGCAGAGCATCACGAGGTTGAAGCGGATTCCCCCTCGGGTGTTCCAGCCCCGGTGGTTCCATTCCTCCGAGGCAACGTCGTCGCCGCCGTAGATGAGCGCGCCGTAGTCAAAGCCTCGGAACTGGGCGACGGCGATGCAGCCGGCCTGCTCCATCTCCACGATTTTGGCGCCCTCGCTTTTGCGGAGCTCCACTTTCTCCGCAGTCTCGCGGAAGAGGGCGTCGGTCGTCCAGGTGAGCCCGCGGAGGAAGGGGATGCCGTGCCCTGCAAGATAGGCGGCAATCTTGCCGGTCACCACGGGATCGGTATAAATGACGCGGGAAGGCGCAATGTAGTGGTAGGAGAAGCCTTCGTCGCGGATCGCACCGTCAACGAGGAGGAGCTGGCCCACCTTGATATTCCGGTCAAGCACGCCGCCGCCACCGCAGAACATCACCTTTGTTACTCCGAACGCGTTGAACAGGTCAAGGTTTCCCCCGCAGGCGGGGCCGCCCACCTGCCCCAGCACAATCAGCACGTCCGGCTCCTTTACAAAACGGTAGATTGTAAACGGATTCTCGCCGCCTATGTCGTGGTAGGGCTCTATATCCCCTTCAGCCATGAGTTTTTTCATGACGTCGGGAAAGAAGGTGATTATCATCCGATGCGCGTCGAACGGCTCTCCGGCAAGTGCCGCCGGGTTCAGCTTCGCGACCGCTTCCGTGTCAAATTCCAGAATGGGAAAATCGTTCCTTGCAATCATACGGAGACAGGCTAACAGCTTTTGCAGCCTTCGTCCAGAGCCTCATCCTGCTCGCCGGAAGTCCGTGGGGGCGCCGCGCTTCCTGCTATTCCTGCCGCACGGTTTTCCTGCTTGCACATCCGCCGCAAATCCTGTAGCATTTGTTTTGATGAAACGACGATGTGTTTTAGTCCCGGCCGCTGTGGCCGGCCTCCTGCTGCCCAGCGCGGCAGTGGCAGTCCTGCTTTCCCCTAGCTCCGGGAAGCCGGCCGCGTGCCAGAGAGCCAGTTTCAAGAACCACATCGCACTACGATTTTTGAGGTACATTCCGAAGGACATTCAGAACCCGTCCGGGTTCAGAACGTTCCTTCGTAGGACAGGTATATGAAATTTCTGATTCTGAACGGAAGCCCGCGGAAAAACGGCAAGGTCTCGCGCATGCTCCATCTGATTGAAGAAGCGCTTGTTGCTGACGGCAATAGCGCCGAATTCTTCGATGTCGCGTCCCTCACATTCAAGGCCTGCACGGGCTGCATGGCATGCCGCTCAAAGAAAAGCTGCGTGCTCCCGCAGGATGACGCGCATACAATCGCCCGGAAGATACAGGAATGTGACGGTATTATCGTGGGAAGCCCCGTCTACTGGGGCAACATAAACGGCCAGCTCAAATGCCTGTTCGACCGGATGGTAGGCGTGATGATGGGGGAGTCCGCGCACGGGATGCCCATCCCGCTCCACAAAGGCAAAAAGGCCGCAATCGTCACGAGCTGTACGACGCCGTTCCCGTTCAATATCCTTGCCGGGCAGACGACAAAGGCCGAGCGCGCGCTCACAGAGATTCTCTCGTACTCAGGATTCAAGCTCCGTGCGAAGCTACGCCTCGCAGGCACAAAAGGAATGAAAGAGCTGCCACCGGGGATACGCAATGCGGCAAAAAAAGCCGCCACGGCTCTCCGCTAGGCTTCCGGGCTTGCAAAGACCGCGTAAGGAGATGCCGGGTGCGCGTTTTTTTTTTTCATGCCGAAGCCCGCTGCGGCCGGGCTCATGGAAATCAGTTTTGTGTTCCGCGTTGCCTCCAGCAGAGGAAACAGCATGAAAAACGAGCCGCCGCGGACTGAGCTGCCCCGATATTGAAGCAACGCGGTTTTTATGTTAGACTGACAGCACTTACCATGATTGACACCATAAGAACAGACGGCGGGCAGATACTCGCTATCATCGTACGCAACGATTTCAACGAGCAGGGCATCCATTTTTTTACCCCTGACGATTTCTCGCAGCAGCTCGCCTACATGCACCATCCTGCCGGGCACGTCATTCTTCCCCATATACACAACGAAGTAAAACGGGAGGTGCTGTACACAAAAGAAGTGCTGGTCATCAAGCGCGGAAAAATGCGCTGCGACTTCTACTCTGACGATAAGGAATACCTTGAGTCCGCAATTGTGCGCACCGGGGATGTCATCCTGCTCGCCTCCGGCGGGCATGGCTTTGAATGCATCGAGGAGACAGAGATGTTCGAGATAAAGCAGGGGCCTTATGCAGGCGAAAACGATAAGACTCGTTTTGAGCCCCATACATTTGACTGAGCAGGACTCGCTGCAGAGGAACAACGACTATGGAGAAAAGGGATTTCATACCCGTATGCACGCCGACGCTTGGCGGCAATGAGATAAAATATGTGACGCAGGCAGTGCAGGACGGCTGGATTTCTTCCTCAGGGACATACGTCAGGCAGTTCGAGGAAGCATTTGCCGCTTACTGCGGCACAAAGCACGGCATTGCCGTCTGCAACGGGACGGTCGCCCTGCACCTTGCGCTTGTGGCGCTTGGCATCGGGAAAGGGGACGAGGTCATCATTCCGTCTTTCACGATGATTTCCACCGCATTTGCTGTCTGCTACACGGGCGCCATGCCGGTTTTTGTGGACGCCGACAAGGACACGTGGAACATCGACGTCGCCAAAATCGAGGAAAAAATCACGCCGCGGACAAAGGCCATCATCCCCGTGCACATATTCGGGAACCCGTGCAACATGGATGCCGTCGCAGTCATCGCAAAAGTGCACAATCTCTTTGTCATAGAGGACGCAGCGGAAGCCCACGGAGCCGAGTACCGGGGGAAAAAAGCCGGCAGCTTCTCCGACATCGCGGCGTTCAGCTTCTTTGCCAACAAGAATATCACGACCGGGGAAGGCGGCATGTGCATCACCAACGACGACACCTACGACCACCTCTGCCGCTATTACAAGAACGTCTGTTTTCCGCCGGACGGTCCCCGCACCTACCTGCACGACGACATCGGCTTCAACTACCGCATGAGCAACCTGCACGCGGCTATCGGTCTCGCGCAGACAGAAAAGGCGGACGAGTACCGTGCGATGCGCCGCAGGAACGCGGAGCTCTACAAGAAGTACCTCGCAAACTGCCCCGGCATCATCTTTCAGAAAGACGAAGAGAACAGCCTGAACGTGCACTGGATGAACACCATCGTCATCGATCCTGCCGCATACGGGCACACGCGGGACGAGCTTACCGCACAGCTCAAGGCGAACGGCATAGATACCCGCCTGCTGTTCCGGAGCATGGCACAGCAGAAATCCCTGCGCGCTTACGGCTGCGACTGCAACGGGGCGTACCCGGTGACAGACTGGCTCTCGGAGAACGGCTTTTACCTGCCGAGCGCATCCTCCCTTTCAGAGGACGACATCGCCTACATCTGTACGACCATAAAGCAATTCAGGAGCTAAGCGATGAGAATCGGCATATACCTGAACGAGAAGAGCCCGGAGGAAGGCGGCGGCTCCACGCTGCTCGCAACCATCAAAAAAGAGATTCTTGCCGCACAGACCGAAGACGAATTTGTCATCTGCTACAACGGCAGGCAGAGCTTTCCCTTCAAGATGACGAGGGACGGCTTTAGCTACCTGAACGTAGATGCCGTCCGCCCCCGCGCAGGCATACTGTACCGCTGCGCCAAAAAACTGAAAAAAATGGCCGCGGCACTGCTTTTGCGCCCGCTGCCGCCACAAAAGCCCGCCCTTGACCTGATTGCGGACATGGAGCGCATAGACCTGTTCTGGATAACATACCCGGCGCGGGTGCAGGTTTCCGTTCCGTACATCTACACAATCTGGGATTTAGGCCACCGCACCGTTCCTTATTTTCCGGAAGTCTCGCGCTCCCCGGCGTGGGAGTGGGAAGCCAGGGAGACGGCGTACCAGCAGATGGTCTACAAGGCATCATACATCATCACCGGCAATGAGCGCGGCAAGCGGGAAATCTTGGAGAACTATCCCATGCCCGGCGAGAAGGTGAGGATTGTTCCGTTCCCCGTCCCGGCATTCTGCCGGGGAAAGGAGGCGGCTCCGGAATTCGCCCTGCCGGCAGAGTATTTTTTCTACCCGGCGCAGTTCTGGGCGCATAAAAACCATATCCGCATCATACAGGCGCTGGCAAAGCTCAAGGACAGCTACGGGCTGCGGCCCGGCGTCGTGTTCACCGGCTCAGACAAGGGCAACAAACGCTATATCCAGGAGCAGTGCCGGGCATACGGTGTGGCGGAGCAGGTCATATTCGCGGGATTCGTCCCGGACGAAGTGATGAAATATCTGTATACCCATGCGGTAGCGATGGTCTTCGCCTCGCTCATGGGGCCGAACAACATACCGCCCATCGAGGCAGCCTTCCTCGACTGCCCTGTCATCATCACGAACCTTGAGGGGCACAAAGAGCAGATGGGCGATGCCGCCCTCTATTTCGACGGCTGCGACGCCGGGGAGCTCGCGGAGAACATGCGGCTCCTGCTGACGGACGCAGCGGCACGAAGTTCCCTGCTCCAGAAGGAACGGCAGCTTGCGGAGCAGTTCAGCGGCGTAGACTACTTTTGCGAAATCAGGAATATAATAGAAGAATTCCGTCCGCTCCGGCAGACATGGGGCTAGGTGAAGCGGCGGCAATCCGGAATCCGGTCGCGCACAAAAATGCGTTCCGGCGGGAAGCCAAAAAGCGGCGGGCAATCCGGGCTCCAACCTGAGAACAAAAATGCGCCCCTCTCAGCTGCCCCCCGCGCCCCAGCAGCCATTCCTTCACCCGCGGCACACAGCGCAAAAATTCTGGCGGGCAGGCTTTCAAAAAGCGTAGACTTTTGGAAGCCGCTCTGATATACTAGGCACACTATGAGCGAAACTACTGAACAATGTCCATGCGGCAGCGGAAAATCATACGCAGACTGCTGCGAAGCAATTATCAAGGGAACGGTCAAGGCACCGACCGCAGAAGCGCTGATGCGTGCCCGCTACACGGCGTACGTCAAGCAGGAGATTGACTTCATCATCAATTCCTGCGAGAAAGGCGAGAAAATCGCGGAGATAGACAGAAAGGCAACCGAAGACTGGAGCAAGAACAGCACATGGCACGGCCTTAAAATATTGCGCACGGAACCCGGTAAGGAACCTGATACGGAAATCGTCGAATTCGAGGCAACCTATACCCAGAAAGGAATCCGCGACGTCCACCATGAGATTGGCGGCTTCAAGAAAATAAACGGCGAATGGTTCTACAGCGAAGGCCTCATCCGCCCGACTACCGTCATTCGCGAAGGGCGCAAAATCGGCCGCAACGAGCCCTGCCCCTGCGGTTCCGGCAAAAAATACAAGAACTGCTGCGGCAAAAATGCCTGAGAATATATACACCGGTTTTCATGCGGTAGAGGAGCGCGTGCGCCGCTTTGCCGAAGCGTCAAAGCAAGAGGAGTCGCTCGCACTGTTCTACGCAAAACCGGGGCCGCGGATAAAAAAAATCATCTCCCTCGCAAAGGAAGCCGGCATTCCCGTAGAGCTGTGTGACGAGCGCGCGCTTGACACCATGGTACGGGGGCTCCCGCAAGAAGCCCGCGACCACCGGGGCATCGTGCTCCGGGCAAGAGGAGAGGCGGAACGCCCGCAGAACTACGTGCAGCTAGACCAGTGGCTCTCAGTCTGCCCGGAATCGGCGACGGTCATCCTGCTGGACAGCGTGACGGATCCGCACAACGTAGGGGCTATACTCCGCTCCTGCGACCAGTTTGCCGCGCAGCTGCTGATTGTCCCTGAGCGGCGGGGGGCATCCGACATCCAGGACAACGGCATCATCGCCCGCGCCAGTGCCGGTGCAAGCGCATACATCCCCGTCGCCATCGTGCCGAACCTTGCGCGGGCCGCAGAGCAGCTCAAAGCCGCAGGCTTCTGGATTTACGGGGCGGATGCGGGCGGCTCGCCGCTCCAGGAATGCGCGTTCGCCGCAAAGACCTGTTTTGTCATGGGCAGCGAGGGTTCCGGCATCTCACGGCTGCTTGCCCAGAAATGCGACACGATGGTCTCCATCCCGACATGCGGCAGAATCGACAGCCTGAACGTATCCGTGGCCGCGGGCATCATCCTGTACGAACGGCACCGCCAGCGTATCGCACAAGCGCGTTGAATTCAGCCTTTTCAAAGCGCCGCCAAGAACCGAAATTTCCTGGACATATATTGAAGGGAACTCAAAAAAACATGTATACAAAACAGCAAACAATTTAATACTGCCTCAAGCAAAGACATGCATTGACTAGAAGTCCATTTGTCGGTATTATAAACGAATGAATGTAATTCTGGGCATCTCGGCATCACCGGGGACTGGCATCGGCAAAGCCTTTGTCATACCGGAAGTCCAAGAGCGCATTATTCCCAAGACGAATATTTCTCCCGATGCCATTGATGCCGGATGGAGCAGATTTACTGACGCCTGCGCACAAGTCCAGAAGCAGATAGAAGACGACCTGAAGACGCTGCCGCAGGACAGCCTCCAAAAAACCATCCTTGAGACCTACAACCTTATGCTCACTGACCCCGTTTTTCTGGGGGAAGTCAAAGACGCGTTCAAGACCAAGCTCCTCAACATCGAATACATTCTTGACAAGAAAGTGGACGAATACGCCGACCGGCTCAGGAACAGCGGCAACGAATATCTGGCGGAACGGGCACAGGACATCGAGGATGTATTCAACCACGTGCAGGACATTCTGCTGAACTACCATCCCTTTGATATAGAGGCAGTTCCGGACGGAGCCGTCATCGTCGCCAGCTCGCTGAAGACAAGCGACACCATCATCATGAGCAAGCGCAAGATTGCAGGCCTTGCCCTCACGGAAGGCGGCATATCAAGCCACGTGACGATACTCGCGAAAAGCTTTGGCATTCCTGCCGTCGTCGGGCTGGAAGACATCGCGAACCAAGTGCAGCAGGACGAGGAGCTCGTCGTAGACGGCATTCTGGGAGAAGTCATCACCTCGCCGGACGAAAAGACGCTGGAAGAATACAAGGAGAAGATTGCCGAGGAGCAGCGCCATGCCGCAGCCTTGTCCCGGCTCCGGGACTTGCCCGCGATGACAAAAGACGGCACAAGATTCCATCTCTATGCCAACATCGGCACCCCGGAAGAAGCGGAATTCGCCCTTGAGCAGGGAGCGGACGGTATCGGGCTGTTCCGCACGGAATTCCTTTTTATGAACACCCTCCAGAAGCAGAAAGAAGTAAGCTCCGGATTCTCAAACTCCGTGAGCGAGGAGACCCAGTTCGAGGCATACAAGCAGGTGCTTCAGATTATGGGCGACAGGCCGGTGACGATACGCACGCTTGATGCCGGGGGCGACAAGCTGATACACCTGAAGGACGTGCATATCACGGAAGAAAAAAATCCCCTGATGGGGCTCCGCGCCATACGGCTGTCACTGTACAACCCTCAGCTGCTGCGGACTCAGCTGCGTGCCCTGTACCGCGCAAGCGTCTACGGGAACCTCAGGATTATGCTGCCGCTCATCACCGATGTCGCGCAGGTGGAGACGGTCAAAGGCATCGCGCGGGGCGTCAGGATAAGCCTCAAGGAAGAGAAGATTCCCTTCAAGGATGTCCCCATCGGCATCATGGTGGAGACTGCAGCCGCCGCAATCTGCTCGGACTGCCTTGCCGCCCACAGCGAATTCTTTTCCCTCGGAACCAACGACCTTACCCAGTACACCATCGGCGTAGACCGCGAGAATCCCGACGTGGCGCCGCTTTACAACGAATTCAACCTTGCCGTCATACGGCTGATACAATTCACCATACACAACGCGCGGAAAAAAAATCTTCCCGTCAGCGTATGCGGGGAAATGGCGGGTAGGAACGAGAGCGCCATGATACTGGCAGGTCTGGGAATCCGGCAGCTGAGCATGGCGCCCAAACAGATACCTGTCATAAAGGAAACCCTGTCCCGCTTCTCCATCCAGGAATTACGGAATATCGCAAACCAGACGACCCTATGAGCGGCAGCCCCAGAAGAAAATGCGCACTGCGGCAGGGGCAGAGAATTTCAAGTTTTACCAGAGGTGACCGATGAAAAAGAGAAAACCCGATTTCTCCAAGCCAAAACCGCAAGCCCCGGCAGCTGCCCCCGGCACGGACGCACCGGAAAAAGCCACCGCCATTGAGAAAAACGGGCGCGCGCAGGAATCGCGCCAGTTCTTTCCTGACAAGATTTACTTCAACCTGCCGCTCATTGTCATCGCAGGGCGCCCGAACGTCGGCAAATCCACGCTGTTCAACGCGCTCACGCACACAAAGCGCGCCATCACCGACCCCACGCCCGGCGTTACCCGCGACCCCGTCGAGGCAACCTGCTTTCTGGCAGGACACCCCGTGCACCTGATGGATACCGGCGGCTACAAGCTGACCCGCGACTTTTCGTCACGAGAAAGCGAGATGGACGACCTTGTGGTGGAAAAAACCGTCCAGATGATACGCAAAGCCGACCGCATCCTGCTGCTGCTTGACGCGACGGAAATCACGGCGGAAGACGAGGAGCTTATCCTCCAGATGCGCCCCTACTGGAACAAGCTGATTGCGGCGGTAAACAAGACAGAGGGCGGCAAGAACGAGACCCTCGCGTGCAACTACCTGCAGTTCGGCTTTAAGGAGCTGACGTTCATATCGGCGCGGCACGGGGACAACCTTCCGCAGCTTCAGGAAAGCATGATAAAGGGGCTCGACTTCAGCAAGGTAACGGAAGGCAGCGAGCAAGACCGACCGATACGCATCGCCATACTCGGCAAGCCGAACACCGGCAAATCCACGCTCAGCAACGCGCTGACCCACACGGAAGCATCCATTGTGAGCGACTACGCAGGGACAACGCGCGATGTGGTGGAGGGCAGCTTCCGCTACAATGGCAGGGACATTGAGATTCTTGACACCGCAGGTATCCGGCGCAAAGCGCGCGTGTCCGAGAACGTGGAATATTATTCCGTGAACAGGGCTATCAAAACCCTCGACGAATGCGACATCGCCTTCATCATGATAGACGCGCAGGAAGGGCTCTCCGAGCAGGACAAAAAAATCACATCCCTTGCCTACGAGCGCGGACGCGGCATTATCTTTGTGCTGAACAAATGGGATCTCATGGAAGATCAGAGCAATAAAACGTTGCGGAAGACGCAGGACTACATCCGAACCATGTTCGGGCACATGAACTGGGCGCCAATCGTCGCCATCAGCGCTAAAAACGCGGACGGCATCAAAAACCTCATGAACACCGCGCTAGAGCTGTATTCCCAGCTCACCCGGAAAATAGACACCGCCGCCCTGAACCTTGCGCTCAGAGACTGGCTCGCAAAGTATCCGCCGCCAGCGACCAAAGCAATCCATTTTAAGGTTCGTTACATTACACAAACCAGCTCGAACCCCGTCAATTTCCTGATTTTTGCGACACGCCCCGACAACGTGCCGGGCAACTACGTCACATACCTGAAAAACAGAATCCGCACGGATCTCGGTTTTGACCAGATTCCCGTACAGATAGAGATGAAGGCCAGCCGTCAAAAATGGCAGGACAGGGAGAAAGCAGAGGACGACTGATGGCACAGTATCTCATCGGGGAAGTAGAGCGTCTCACCGGTGTAAAAGCGCATGTCCTGCGCTATTGGGAGGAAGTGATTCCCTGCTTTGCCCCGCAGAAAGACCTCAGCGGCAGGCGCATGTACTCCCAGCGGGAGATAGACATCATCCTCCGGCTCAGATACCTCATCAACACCAAAGGCTTCACCATTGAAGGCGCGCGGCGGCAGCTGATTCAGGAGCTGTCCAACGCAGAGACAGCAGAAGTACAGGTCGCCACACTCCAGACGCTCCGGGAAATCCGCGCGCAGCTGGGGGAGATGTACCTTATGCTAAGAAAATCCGGCGAACAGTATGCCAAGGCACAGCAGGAGCACGCAGATGGACAAAAAGACCGAGCAGAGCACAATTGAGCTGACATGGTACGAGCGCAAGCAGGGCATCAAGCTTGCAGACAAAATAAAGAGAATCCGCGGAAAAGAAGAGCGCAAAAAGCGCCGGGAGGCAGAGCGGCAGAACGCGGCGACGCATGCCCCCGCGCAGGAGCGCTATCGCACGGCTCCGCGCGGGAACAGCGCGACAGGGCGGCAAAAACTGGATTCACTCTTTGACATCCGCAGCCTGCCCGATGACGCGCAGGACATTCTCGACAAATTCGGCGACGTAATCGACTCGACGCATCCGCTGAATTCCAAGCAGCGGGCGCTGCTGCCAGGTCATATCAGGGAGCTGTGCCACTCGCTTACGGACGAGCGGAGCGAGCGGCGGCTCGGCTACATGAACCAGACGAGCACGCTCGGCGCCTACGTGCACTACTATCTCTGGTGGAACATCGTGCGGCTCACGCGGCTTTTCGCAAACCTTCCGGCAGACTACTTCTCGCTCGCGGACGGAGACATCTGCATCGACATCGGCTCAGGGCCGCTCACCGTGCCGATAGCCCTGTTCATAGCCCGTCGGGAGCTGCGCGGCATACCGCTGACATGGTACTGCATGGACATCTCCCAGCAGGCGCTCTCTATCGGCGAGGACATTTTCCTTTCCACCGCAGCACGGCTAAAAAGCCCCGCGTGGAAGATTATCCGCGTAAAAGGCTCCCTCGGAACCCCCATAAAGGAAAAAGCAAGATTCGTCACGTGCGCAAACGTATTCAACGAGATTACGCAGGACAGCGGCATGCCGCCTGACTTTCTGGCCAAGAAATACGCGGAGCTGCTCATCTCCTACACCGAGCGCAAGGACGAGGCAAGAAAAATTCTGGTCATCGAGCCCGGCGTCCCGTCATGCGCAAGGCTTGTCAGCCTGCTACGGGACGCATTCATCCGCAGGGGATTTTTTCCGTGCTCGCCGTGCCCGCATGCGGCGCTTGAGCAATGCCCTATGGCCGGGCGGAAGGAAGGAAAGTGGTGCAATTTCGCATTCACCACGGAAGACGTGCCCGTGGCGCTAAAAAAACTGTCCGACAGCGCAAACCTCGCAAAGGACAGGGCGGTGCTCTCGTTTGTAGCGGTAGGCAGGCAGGAGCCGCAGCCCCCGGAGGATTGCACGTTCCGCATCGCGAGCGACCCCATCAGGCTGCCGGGCGGACGCACGGGCTACTATGCCTGCTCGGCGCTGGGGCTGCTGCTCGTCGTGAGCCAGCTGCCGCTCAAGTCCGGGGAACGCTACAGCGTCCACCTCACCCAGAGCCTTGAGCGCCGGGACAGCAAATCGGGCGCGCTCGTGCTTGAGCTGGACGGGCGGAACTAAAAAGCCTTACGCCTACTTCGCAAAAAGCTTCGCTACCTTGTCGCGGTAAATCTCGCAGATACGGTAGCGCATGATATCCTGCTTTGCGGACATCTCCACGCCAACCTCAAAGGGCTTTGTGATAATCTCAAAGGTATTGATGCGCTCGAATGCCTTAAACCCGTTCTTCGCGCTCACCAGCTCGGAAATCTCGCGCTCCAGCAGCTTGCGGATCGGCTGGCTGTGCACCAGCTCCTCGTAGTCGGCATACTGAACGCCATTATCCTTGGCATACTGGACAATCTCCTCCTGGCTTGGCAGGATAAGCGCCCCCAAGGTACGCTGATCCTCGCCCTTCTCGTTCGTGCCGATGACAATGCTCGCCGTAATGAACTGAGAGGAATTCAGCTTGCTTTCAATCGGGAGCGGCTCTATGTTCTCGCCGCCCATCAGGACAATCGTATCCTTCTTGCGACCCCGCAGCTGAATCTCATTGTCAAGCGTCAGAATCGCGATATCACCGGTATCAAACCAGCCGTCGGAAGTCATAACCTTTGCCGTCAGGTCATCGCGCTTATAGTAGCCCTTCATCACCGTGCCGCCCTTTACCTGCAGGGTGCCTTTCCGGCATTTGCCGAGGATTATCCCGTCGTCATCAACAACGCGGATATTCACCCCTTTGAGCGGAGTACCGACCGTCCGCATGACGGGGCACGCGATGGGGCGGACGCCCACGATGGGGGCTGTCTCCGTCAGACCGTAACCTTCCACCACATTCACGCCGACCGCCCAGAAGAATTTGTCTATATTCGCCGGGAAGGCGCCGCCGCCGACAACGCCCGCACGGAAATTCTTGCCGAGCATGGCACGCAGCTTGCGGAAGACGAGCAGTTTGCCCAGCAGGCGGGGCGGATACAGCAGGAGCCACGGCAGCACCAGCACCGGCCACCAGAAGCCAAGGTAATCGTTGCCAAAGCGGGCCTCCTTGCGCCGGAGCTTGCGGTCTATGGAGCACCACAGCTCCGATTCCGCCACAAAAAAGCGGAAGAGCGCATAGGTAATGCCGCCGGTTTTGCGCATTTTGCGCCAGATACCGTCATAGACCGCCTCAAAGACACGCGGAACGGCGGGCAGCAGGTAGGGATTCAGTTTCTGCAGGTCAGCGAGCAGGACGCTGCCGATAGGCTTGCTGTAGCAGATAGTCGCCGCCTGCGACAGTATAACGTATTCAACTTCCCGCTGGTAGGCGTGCCATACCGGAAGCACGCAGAGCGCCCGCTCGCCGGGATTCAGGAAGATGCGGACATGCAGGTCGGGCAGCTGCGTGATGAAATTCCCATGGGACAGCATGACGCCTTTCGGGGTTCCGGTCGTTCCGCTCGTGAATATAATGGTGGCAAGGTCATCCCACTGCCCCTTCTCAAGCTCCGATTCCACCACGTCAATGTTGCGCTTGCGCCATTCGTGCCCGGATTTCTTCATGTCCTCAAACTGCAAGAGGGAAAGCCCCAGCTCTTCCGCCGCCTGCCGCTCCGCATCATCGACGGGGTCAAAAGCAATAATCGTCCGCAGCTCAGGCAGGGATTCCTTGATGTTCAGAATTTTCTTGACCTGCGCGGAACCTTCGGTGATGACGAGCGCACAGCCCGCAAAGGAAAGGATATACGAAAGGTCTTTTTCCGTCGCATCGCAGCCACGGGGAACATCCACCGCGCCAACGGACAAAAGCCCAATGTCAGCCTGCTCCCATTCGCGGCGGTTGTCGGCAATCAGCCCAATCTTATCCCCTCGCTTGACGCCAAGCTCCAGCAGGCTGCCCGCAAAATCAAGGGCATACTGGAAAAAGTCGTGATAGTTGACACCCTCATAGGAACCGGTCTTGGAATGAGACAGCTGTGCAACAGTCTCTGGATTTTTCTGCGCGACGCTCCGGACAATCTTAGGAATTGTCTGTTCTAACTTCATACATCCACCTTCATTCGGGAGAGGGTTTCAAACGCCAGACGAGTCTTGAAAATCCCTTGCAAATCTCCTCAAAAAAACTGAACTACAACGGCATGCAAGCCATCGCTTTTTAAAGCCGGTTCCAAAAGCGGCACCGCGCACGGAAACGGCCGGAACCTCAAAAAGCCGCGACCCGCCAGAAGTCCCGTCCAGCCCCCGGCAGCACCGCCAACACGCAAGCTGTCAAAATGACAAAATCACGTATTTTGTAAAGTTCTTGTGCAATTATATCCTTACACACTGTAAAAAGCAACGTGTTTTGAAGAAAATTATCGGCTAAGTAGCGGAAAAATACAGATGCTTGTATTTTCCTTAAAAAAAAGAACAGTGGTGCGGTAGAGGGCGCGCAGGATTTTTTTTGCATAGGGAGAAGAAAAAAAGCGAAGGTGTGAAGCATATTGTTT
>ODAI013214223.1_pt1 | contig 16535 bp, 12 predicted proteins | sample 1539321 | NCBI WGS metagenome assembly ODAI01 (sample SAMN02144231, study PRJEB22623) | gut metagenome | biome: sheep rumen | host: Ovis aries | place: New Zealand | reverse complement strand
GGAGCGTGTTTCGTCGCGGCGTTAGCCTCTGTCTTCTTCTCGGGAGCAGATTTCTCCTCCGACTTAGCCTCAGCCTTCTTTTCGGGAGCAGATTTCTCCTCGGATTTGGCCTCAGCCTTCTTTTCGGGAGCAGATTTCTCCTCAGACTTAGCCTCAGCCTTCTTTTCGGGAGCAGATTTCTCCTCGGACTTAGCCTCAGTCTTCTTTTCGGGAGCAGACTTCTCCTCGGACTTGGCCTCAGTCTTCTTTTCGGGAGCAGGTTTCTCCTCGGACTTGGCCTCAGCCTTCTTTTCGGGAGCAGATTTCTCCTCGAATTTAGCCTCAGCCTTCTTTTCGGGAGCAGATCTCTCCTCGGACTTAGCCTCAGCCTTCTTTTCGGGAGCAGATTTCTCCTCGGACTTGGCCTCGGTCTTCTTCTTGGGAGCAGATTTCTCCTCGGACTTAGCCTCGGTCTTCTTCTCGGGAGCAGGTATTACTTCGGATCTTGTCTCAGTCTCTTTTTCGGTGTGGGGAGCTTCTTTTGCAGGCTGAGAGGTGCCTGCCTGGGATCCATTTTTTTCTGAGAGATTTGCTGCTTTGTGTGCTTTAACTTTTACTACTATTGCTTTTTTTGATTTTACGTGCTTGCTGTCAGCTTCTGAACGATCATCAGAGCTGCGCTTATTATTTGTTTTATTCACGCACAGATCACTCCAAACGTTATATATATTAGCCAAAAATAACAAACTAAGAAATACTGTATAATTATAACATTTTTTTGCAAAAAAATCAATAACTGCATGAATAAATCAGTAATATTTGGAGGAACACACAATGAGGGGAAGAACATATATTGGAAATCAAGGGAAAAACAGGATGTCCGATTTTGAAGAGTTGTATAAAATGCACAAATGACTGATGGAGCTGAAAATAATAGCAGGGAAGGCATATGCCTCTTTTCACGCTGAGCGTTCAGATGAACAGGGTTAAAAAGTGATCCGGAACGGAATTTGTATTTGTATGCGGAAGAAATTCCCATATATGAAAATATTCCCGATTTTTTGACATCTCTGTCGTTTTGTGGTATAATACTATATCATTAATTCTTCAAGGAGATATCATGAATAAAAAACTTCTAACTATACTTTTTTCCGCCGGAGCATTGCTTCTGACAGGATGCGGCAATAAGGCCTCGGATAACAGTGAGCCTAAGCTCTCTGCAGAGGTGGCTTCCATTTCACAGTCGGAAAGCGAAACGGCTTCATCTTCAGCTGTGACATCGGCTGTTACCACAACAAAGATCACTACAACTGCTGTAACAACTACAGTCCCTCAGCCGCCTGCTGACCTTAAGCTCTCAGGAATGGACAGGGTGGAAGTGTACAGCGACCTTACCCTGAACGATTTTATCACAGATAAAAACGTTGAGCTGAAAGAGGGGGATGCTCTGCTGAATACATCTGATACCGGTGAGTATGAAGTGGATATAAAATATATATACAACGGGAATGAATTCTCAAAAAAGCTGAATTACATCGTAGAGGATACAACTCCGCCTCTGCTGCTCAATTCCGGCTGGACTCCGTATCATAAGGCGGGAAAGGCCTTTGACCTTAACGACTATGTAGGATTTGTGGATAATTATGACCGCAATGTTTCCCTGACCTATACCGGAGATATCGACCCGGCTGCTGTGGGAGATTATCCCCTTCATGCAGCAGCCTATGACAGTTCTGGAAATGTCACTGAATGGGATGTTACCATATCCGTTGTTGAAACGGTGCCTGTTCCGCCTGATGACAGAACGAGAGTTCCGTTTGCGGATTTTGCAGCTCAGTATGGCGGAGAAGGCAGGCGCCTTGGACTTGATATCTCAGCCTGGCAGACTAACGTCGATTTCGATGCTCTTATCGGGGCAGGCTGTGATTTTGTCATAATGAGAGCAGGCTACTGCTATGGTGACCCTAAAACAGACGACTACTTCTATCAGAATCTGGAACGTGCCCGGGCCTCGGGAATGGACTACAGCGTTTATTTCTATTTCACCGATAATTCCGAAGAGGAGGTCCGTGAACACGCCCGCTGGATCGCAGAACAGCTCGGCGGAGAACCCACCCCCCTGCCGATCGGCTTTGACTGGGAGGAGTTCGGCAACTTTCAGAAATACGGCATGAATATCAATGATATAAATAATCTCTATGCGGCTTTCAGGGACGAGATGTCAAAATACGGCTATGAGACCATGCTCTACAGCAGCAGGAATTTCCTCAGGGACGTATGGTACGAAAAGACAAAGGCTCTCGGACCTGTATGGCTGGCACATTATGTTGACGAGACAAACTATGACGGCGATTACTTTATCTGGCAGCAGAGCAGCTGCGGAAGGATAGACGGCATAGCAGGCGACGTGGATATGAACATACTTTATGAATAAGCAGAAGCTCTTTCTGATATCAGCACCTATGTATAAGCTCTGATATCCGGAAGAGCTTTTTGTATCCGTCAGCTGAGACCTGCGGCTGCTTAAAAAAGTCATGAAATTACCGGAATAAGCATGAAAGTGGTATAAAAAAGCAATTAACTATGCTATAATGTGGTCAAGATAACAAAAAGGAGAGTGACGATCATGCTTAAAGAAATGGGATTTTATAAAGGTATCAATCTTGGAGGCTGGCTCTCTCAGTGTGATTACAGTGAGGAGCACATGGACAGCTTTATCAGCGAAAAGGATTACGCTGTTATAGCTGGCTGGGGAGCAGATCATGTCCGCATACCCTTTGACTATAATATCATTGAAAATGCTGACGGTACGTTCAATGACAACGGTTTTGCCCGTATCGATAAGGCTATTGCGCTGAGCAGGAAAAATGGTCTCAATATTGTGCTTGATCTTCATAAGACAGCCGGGTTCTCCTTCGATTATTACAGCGAGAATGAGAACGGATTTTTCGAGAATCCATTCCTTCAGGAGCGCTTCTACCGCCTCTGGGAGGAGGTAGCCCGCCGCTATGGAAATGACCCTGAGCATATCGCATTTGAGCTTCTGAACGAAGTTACAGATATGGAGTTCATGGAAATGTGGAACAGGATAGTCCGTGTATGTATAAGCCGTATAAGGGCTATAGCTCCGGAGACTCTTATATTTGTGGGAAGCTGTCACAACAACAGTGCAGATACGGTCTATCTTCTTGAAGAGCCCTTCGACAGCAGAGTCGTTTACAATATGCACTGCTATGAGCCCCTGAAGTTTACACATCAGGGAGCATACTGGACAAATGCAATAGTAAAGTCTGACAGATTTACTGCTGACGAAAGCGGTGTTACTCCTGAGCTTTTTGAGGAGCTTTTCTCAACAGCCATAGAGAAGGCCCGTGATAATGGTGTTGAGCTCTACTGCGGTGAGTATGGAGTTATCGACGTGGTAAGCCCTGAGGAAACTCTGAAATGGTACAGATCTATCAATACTGTATTTGAAAAGTACGGTATCAGCCGCTGTGCATGGAGCTACAGGAAAATGGATTTCGGCCTTTCTGACAGCCGCCTGGACAGCATCCGTCCTGAGCTTCTCAAGGTAATATGATTTTTTTGCACATGATATGGTAATGTAAAAGGCACACAAGTGGAGGACCCTTTGGCGGAATTCAGATCACTCTTGCCGGACTTGATGTATTGTCCGGGAGGACTGCTTATCCGTTAAGTAAAGGATCCTTACTGTGTGCCTTTTTTACATTATTTTAATTTTTGCGAAATATTGACAAATTATGAAGATGGTTGTATAATTAAAGTGCTATATTATATTTTAAGAGAGGGGTAAAGTATGGCTAAATTATTATTTAAGAAACTGGCAGCTGTTGTCAGTGCTGCATCAATGCTGGCAGTTTCGGGAGCAGTTACTGTACCGGCAAAGGTGAGCAGTGCAGATACTCCTATTGACGACCGCCACGATGACTGGCTGCACGTGAATGAAAATGCCGAGGTCGTTGATATGTACGGAAATCCGGTATGGATGACAGGCTGCAACTGGTTCGGCTACAACGTTACGACCCAGGTATTTGACGGCGTATGGTCAAGAAATATGCATGAAATGCTGAACGAAATGGCAGATCGTGGATTCAATCTCATGCGTGTACCTATGTCCACACAGATACTTCTTCAGTGGAAAAACAAGGAACCTGACCCGTATATGGTCAAGATCAATGAGTGGAAGAACCCTGAGCTGACTGTTGAAGGTATTGCAGGCGGCAAGCCAAAGTACAGCTTTGAGATCTGGAATCAGGCTGTAGAGTGGTGCAGAGAAAACGGTATCAAGATCATGATCGATATCCACTGCGCTACCACCGCTTCCAATGGACATCAGTATCCGCTCTGGTATGACAGCAACTACAGCTATGATGACTGGCTCGAAGCGCTTCACTGGGTGGCTGATTACTACAAGGACGACGATACTATCATTGCTATCGACCTGAAAAATGAGCCTCACGGCAAGAACGACGGTCAGGGTATGGCAAAGTGGGATAATTCAAAGGACGATAATAACTGGAAGTATGCTGCTGAGCGTGGAGCAGATGCTGTTCTCAGTGCAAACCCGAATCTACTCGTAATGGTTGAGGGTATCGAGGTCTACCCTAAGTTTGAAGAGGGTGAAGACTGGGATTCACAGCCTGTTGACTATGCACGTTATCCCTGGAGCCCGTTCTACGGTGCATGGTGGGGCGGAAACTTCAGAGGTGTAAAGGACTATCCTGTTGATCTGGGCGAACATCAGAGTCAGCTCGTATATTCTCCTCATGATTACGGTCCGCTGGTTTACAAGCAGGAATGGTTCTATCTTAATGATCCTGACAAGACCTTCACAAGAGAGACGCTTCTTGATGACTACTGGCGTGATTCATGGGCTTTTATCATTGAGAATAAGATATCTCCGCTGCTCATGGGCGAGTGGGGAGGCTTTATTGATGAGGTTCATGATCCTACCGGTGAGAATACACAGTGGATGACCATTCTCCGTGACTATATGATCGAAAATCGTATCCACCATACATTCTGGTGCTTCAATGAGAACTCCGGTGATACAGGCGGACTTCTTACAAATGATTTCCAGAGCTGGGATGAGGATAAGTACGCTCTTGTAAAGCCTGCTCTCTGGCAGGACGACAAGGGACGCTTTATCAGTCTTGACCATAAGGTGCCTATGGGATCTTACGGTATATCTCTTTCCGATTACTACAACGGAACAGAGCCTGAGCGTGATCCGGAGGAGACTACAACACAGCCTACAAAGCCTTCAGATACTACTACAACTAAGCCTACAGAAGATCCGGATAAGGATGTAATGTATGGAGATGCTGACTGCGACGGTGTTATCAAGATGAACGATGCAGTCCTCATAATGCAGGCACTTTCAAACGGCGATAAATACGGAGAAGATGGTACTGACGAAAATCATCTTAAACCTAAGGGCGCTAAAAATGCAGACTGCTATGATCCGGGTTCAAAGCTTTCCGCAAAGGATGCGCTTGCTGTTCAGAAGTATCTGCTCAATATGACATCTCTTCCTGAATTGTCAGGAAAGTAATTGTTTCGGCTATATGCACAATTTGTCGGTAATGACATTGTACATATAGCCGATTTTTTATTTCGGATGCGTCAGAACGGTCTTTTTTTGACACTTATCATATGAAAACCTTTTTATGGCAAATTCTTATGTGAGGAGTTGATATTATGAAAAAATACACGTTCTTATCTATTATGCTTTCAGCCGTTCTTCTTACAGGATGCGGCGCAGCTAAGCAGAGCAGCAGCGATAAAGCAGGGGAGGAGGTCATCGTTGAACCTTCAGTTGAGGTCACCACTGAAACTACTACAGAGAACTTAACGGATCTTCCTGTATGTACTCCACCTGTCAGCATTTCCGAATTTGAGTGCTTCGGCAGGAAGTTCGATGCGGCTGACAGCAAAGTTAATACATGGTGCGAAGTGTGGGATAATAACATTATGACCCGTACTACATACAAAAGGAAAAATGTATCTGCGGCAGATCTTGATCCGGAATATATAGCAGACCTTGTGAATGAGCTGAACTCCGGAAAATATGAGGAGACAAATCCGTTTAATGGTTCTCATTGCATTTGCCTTGATGATATAATCGACGGAATAAGTATTACTTCCGGTTTTGTAGAGCTGTGCAGCTATGATGATCTTGAAAATCTGACTATGGCAGAACAGCCGGCAATGTGCCTGAGAGCAGGAGATGATACCGTGTCTTATCTTGTTCCGGAGAAGTTTAAGAAAGACTTTGAAGATGTTGTGGAGAAGGTCACTGTAAGCGAAGAGAATATCACCGATACATATCAGGTGCCTGACCACAGCTACAGGGAAATAACTGAAAAAGAATATCCTAAGGATAGGATACTGTTCATCGATATGTACTCGAATTATGCGTGGACACCTACACTGACAGGCAGATTCATTGACGAGAATGGTTATGTATATAAGTTCGATCTGAGCGATGTTGATTTCATTGGAAATTATTGCAGAAGAAATAATATTGAGGATACCGATGATAACACATTTGAGGAAGCTTTGCTGGATGCTCTCTACTATGATGTGTACTATAAAACAAAGCCTGTCAGCAAGACGAAGGCTGATGAGATCTTTGATATGTATATGGAGAGCAAATGTATAATTGACGGCAGCCAGATGGAGCTGAAAAATGAAGCCTGCGATATGGGGCAGTATTCACTTTATTATCTGGATCATGATAAATGGGAGCTTGTAAAACTCAGGACAAGAGGCGATGATACAGGAGTACTGGATGATGAGTGTGCCCGTGAGGTTTGTGAGCGATATGATGCCCTTAAATATGATAGCTTAGAATAAAACAGCGGCTGCCGCAAATCCTGCGGCAGCCGTTTTCAGCGTTGTTACTGCATCTTATAAGAGTTTATCATCTTCTGGACCATACGTCCGCCGATAGAACCAGCCTCACGGGAAGTGAGGTCGCCGTTGTAGCCCTTCTTGAGGTTTACGCCAAGCTCACTTGCAGATTCCATCTTGAATCTTTCAAGAGCCTCTCTGCCCTTCTGTGTCATTTCGCCGTTGTTATTTCCATTGCTGTTAGCCATTGTTTTGATCTCCTTTGGATTTGTTTTTGATGCCGTGATAGTAGTATCTCACAGCAGGTATAAAATATTTGTGGTAATAAATGTGAATGGTCCTGATTTATTTCACTTTCTTATCACATTACAATCACAATACACACACCATACTATAATAAAATGTTTGAAAATTATCGAAAAAACTAAGCAGCAAACAGTGAAATAATAATAAAAGGAGTTCGTTATGATAAACAACAGATACGGAAGCCAGGTCAATATGCCTCTTTTGGCCGCATTGATCATTATAATCATATCATTTTCATCTATATGGGTGACATGGCTGAAAATTGAAGCTAAGGCCTATGGCAATTCAGTGGATGAGACTCTTGATTTTACGGATATTATGGATGCTGATGAGAAATTTACTCAATACAGTGATAAACTTGAAAACAGCGGTATGGATTCATCAGAGCTTATTTCAAAAAGCGAATATGATGCCATGAAAAATTCATTTTACACTATGAAGTATGCAGGGCTTGTGGGATACATACTGCTCGGCATAGCGGGTGTATGCCTGTTCATAAGCAGAAAGGCAATGACAGCAGCTTCGCTTCTTTCAGCTGTGGCCTTCATTATATCGATAATAGGCGCATTGCAGTACTGCTCAAAGACAGAGAAATATATGGATGATTTTTCCAGGAAGGTCCTGCAGGGGCTGATAACCATAAGATATGATCTGAGTATTGATAAAGGTATTATCATACCGTTAATATGTGCAATTGCTGTCACGGTCATAGGATTCATGGCCGGCAGGAAGCAGAGTTATCAGGAATATTGAGAAAAGCGGCTCATTGAGCCGCTTTTTTACTTGTCATATGTATCAAGGAAATTATGGACCTGTCCGTGCTGCTTGTATGCGATAATCGTACTGAGGTTTACATTCTCAACGCTTCGGAAAATATTCTTCTCTATCTGAGGATCACGCTTGCTCAGGTCTGCGATGAGGTCCTTGACTACCATTCTCTTTGAAACTGAACGTGTATCCGGGTCACAGGTAGTACAGGTGTCTGTGAATTTGCAGGCGCACTGTATGAAATGCAGATCGTTGTAGTCACGCCAGTGTTTGATATCTGCCTCACGGATGAGGTACATAGGTCTTATCAGCTCCATACCTTCAAAATTAGTGCTGTGTAGCTTAGGCATCATGGTCTGTACCTGTCCGCCGTAGAGCATACCCATGAGGATCGTTTCGATAACGTCATCAAAGTGGTGGCCGAGAGCTATTTTATTGCATCCCAGTGCCTTTGCATGGCTGTAGAGATAGCCTCTTCTCATTCTTGCACATACATAGCATGGACTTTTTTCAATATTGAAAACCGAATCGAAAATATCCGATTCAAACACTTTTATCGGTATTGACATTGAACGTGCATTATTCTCGATAACACGGCGGTTTGCCGGACTGTAGCCCGGGTCCATAACGAGGAATTCCACCTCGAAGGGGAATTTGTCATGGCGCTTCAGCTCCTGGAAGAGCTTGGCCATGAGCATGGAGTCCTTGCCGCCGGAGATACAGACAGCTATCTTGTCTCCGGGCTGGACGAGCTGGTATTCATTAATAGCCTTGGTGAAACGGCACCATATTGACTTCTTGAACTTCTTTCGCAGACTTTTTTCCACATCCTCAGTTATCATGCGGTCACGGAGTTTGATATCAAGCCAGCTGGCATATCCGCCGGAAAGGTCTGCGGCATTCAGTCCCTTGTCACGGAGCGCATCGGCAATTTCTCCGCTTATGATACCGCTTTTGCAGCAGATTATAAGCTTTTTATCCGCAGGTAGCTCAGCACTGAGCACTATATCCTGAGGTATGTTCAGAGCTCCGTTGATATGACCGTACTCAAAAGCGGCGGGGTCTCTTATATCTATGACTGTATATTCTTCAGGGGAGAGTCTTTCCAGCTCTTCCGCAGTTATCTGATTATCCATTTTCAACACCTCGTTATCTGATAGGAATATTATATCATGAGTGGAAGTGATTGTCCAGTAGTTTTTGAATACACATGAAAAAATGACTGGTCGGAAGGTAGATTCCTCCGGCAGAATGAAGGCTGCCTGCGAGACTGTTGCTGCAGACCCGGCAGCCAGACATTTCTGCTGAGGAAAACGACTTAAGACCAGTCATTGATTTTATTTCTTCTTTGTCTTTTTCTTCATTACGGGTTTTTTAGGAGTAATTGCGACTTCCTCCACTAGGTCAGGAGAAGGTATTCCCATCTCAGCTTCCTTTGCTTCGAGGTCTTCAAAATAGAGCTTGTAGATAGTTGCTGCAAGGGGAACTCCCAGTACCATTCCGAGAACTCCGAAGAGGCTTCCGCCTACGGTAACTGCTGCAAGCACCCAGATTCCGGGGAGACCTACAGAAGAACCTACTACCTTGGGATAGAGAACATTGTTATCGAACTGCTGAAGTATCACAAGGAAGATGATGAAGACTACTGCCTGAGCGGGATTAACAGTGCAGATGACAAGGGCGCTGAGTGCGGCTCCTGCCAGAGCACCTACAATAGGGATAAGAGCGGTAACACCGATAATAGTTCCGCACATAGCTGCATATGGAAGCTTTAACAGCCATGCACCTATAAAGGTGAGAGTGCCCAGAAGCAGGGCATCGCTGAACTGACCGATGAAGAAGCTTGTGAAGGTCTGATGAGCCATTGAGAAGAATCTTTTGATCTTGGCATTCTTGCTTTCGCTGAGAGAAACCTTCATGACACGGTTGATGTCGGTATAGAGCTTATCCTTCCGGAGAAGAAGATATATCGCAAAAATAAGTCCGATAATGATATTTGTAACAGTGGAGGTCACTGCTCCTATGAATGAGATCACTGAACCGAACAGCCCGAAAGCACTGTCAGTAGCTTTTTCCACAAGACCGGCCTTATCGATCTCAAGGTGTTCGATCTCATTTTTGATATCTGGGTATTCATCGAGCTTGCTCAGAACGAAGTCACGTCCCTTTATAAACAGGGGAGGTATCTCCGCATACATTATTTTTAGTGCCCTTATGGTTTCAGGGATGATAATGTTGAGTACCAGAGCGATTATACCTATAACTATTGAAAACGAAAGTATCAGGCAGACCGGCCGCCTGGATTTTTGTATGAATTTAGTCTGCTTTTTAGGGAAGTAATGCTTCTCCAGGAAATTCATTATGATATTGAAGATGTATGCCATTGAGCAGCCGATGATTATAGGCCGCAGAGCTTTCATTGCCAGCATTACAAGCTGCTTGAAAATGACAAAATTCTGGACTGTCACACAGACAGCTACTGCAAGTGCGGCGATAAAAATATAGCGCCTTATTTCTTTTCTTTCCATTTACCCCAAAAACCGGCGTAGACCGGTATCCTCCTATCATGTAAAAATGTTTTCCGGATTTTTCGTTCCGGGTATTGAATAATTCATGATATCATACTTATGTGATAAAGATGGAAAAGAAATGTTAATTTTTTGTTAACAAGCACTCTTGCCTGTAAATGCCCTGCTTTCAGCTGTGACGATATATGAGCTATTCTTGACCGGAAGGGCTGAAAATGGTATAATATAGTGAAAACTGGGATACAAAGGGACTGTCAGGCAGGTCCCATGAATGGAGGAATGTCCGGATGAGCGATAACTATAATATTACTAATGAGAGAATGTACAGTGTCGGCAGGGTGGTAGTGGATAAGAGCCTTCACACTCAGAGTGCAGATGAGCCGTTTTTCAGATTCTTCGGAAATGACGTTATATATTCGATACGCCGCACTATAGAGGAAGAGGATCACTCTAAACTGACCGATGCCCTTGATGCTGCTTCTGACGGCTCTGTCAGGAGGACAGTTCTCAGGATGAGGGGAATATCCGGAGAGCTGCGCTGGATAATGGCCTCTGTCAGAAAGCTTCCGGACAACAGCGGCGCTGAACCGCTCTACAGCATAGCCTTCAGCGATATCTTCTCACTTGAGGAGCTGGTTTACAGCCGGCAGAAGAAGCTCTCGGATTACCGGTATGTGCTCAGTCTTATAAGTGACCTGGCATTTGAATATTCCTTCGAGACAAAGAGGATAAAAATATTCATGTTCGACTGCTGCCGGGAGATGATACTGATAGACGAGGAGCTTGAAAAATGGAGGAAGGACTCTATTGACGCAGGATATGTTCTCTCCCGCTATATCGAGACCTTCAACAGCCTGTGCCGTGATATAAAGAGCGGAGTTTACCGTTTTGACCATGAGCTGGAATCATCTATTCTTACAGGCGGCGAAACAAGGGAACTCTGTCTTTTCAGGGGACTTACCAGATATGATGACCCTGACAACAGAAGGGTTACCGGAATAATATCTGTAGTAAGCTCAAGGCAGAAAAGCAAGGAGGTAAATATTGCTCTTGAGGCTAATAAGGATTCACTTTCCGGCCTTCTCAACAAGAGGGCGGTCACGTCCTTTGCAACTGAGCTTCTTGCGACTCAGCCACAGTATAACGTGAATATAGTCATACTCGATATAGATGATTTCTCCGAGATAAACAGCAGCTATGGCCATCTTTTCGGAGATGAGGTCATATATACTATCGCCGGTATCGTCAAAACTGAGATAGGTTCGAGAGGAGTTGCAGGAAGAATAAGCGGAAGCGGCTTCCTGATAGTCCTTGAGGATACCCGTGATGAGGAAGACCTTCGTGGAGTACTCAGAGCCATAAGGACAAATACGGAACACGCTTTTGCTGACAGATTTGAGAATCTCCGGCTGACCTGTTCAATGGGAGTATCTACATATCCTGTGGACAGCAAGGATTATGACGAATTGTTCATGCAGGCTGACAAGGCTCTTTACATAGCTCAGCAGAAGGGTCAGAACAGATATGTTATATATGATATCGACAAGCACGGCCCTGTGGAAAAGGATATTGAGAACAAGATAGTCTTCCTTGGCTCAAAGGGAGAGGCCTCAGAGAAGCTCAGCTTTATGGGACAGCTCAGCGAAAGCCTTGTTCTGGGAAGAGTTCCGGATATTTCGGTCCTGCTTGAACAGATAAGGACTGAGTTCGCTATAGATGATATCTGTATTTTTGCCGGAAATGATATGAACCTCATACTCAGCTGCGGAAATGCACAGTCAAGAAATGCACCGTATCTGTTTGCGAATAACTATACAGAGCGCTTCTCTGGAGACGGGATATTTGTTATAGACAATGTAAATGAGCTTGAAGGCCGTGATGATAATGCACTCAATATTCTTACAGAACAGAATATCGGCGGTGCAGTGCAGTATCTTATGACTGAGGAAAGCATGATAAAGGGAATGATCTCCTTCTGCTATGTCGGAAGGTTCAAGAAATGGTCTGTATCTGATATAAATTACCTTGCAATAATCGGAAGGACCGTTACTGCGCTTCTGAAAAAGAATGCGTATATCTGAGATATATCGCCATTATCCGGCAGACATATGATCTGCCGGAAAAAATTTTTTTAAAACTATGTTACACTTGATATCCGTGGATTGAATGATATATATGAAAGCTCGACCATGGAAAACTTTCACAGACTGGAGGAAAGGACATGACTGGTATAGAATACAGTGCGCTGTATGAAAAATCACCGGACAAGGCCTATAAAGAATTATTTGATACTTACTGTAACTATGTGTATACCATCGTATATAACAAGATCGGACGCATAGCTTCTGCTGAGGACGTTGAGGAGACTGTCAGCGATATTTTTGCTGATATATTCTTCAGCTATGATACAGACAGCAAATATGAGAATGATATGCAGGGGTATGTGAATACAGTCGCTAAACGAAAAGCAATCAATACATATCACAGGCTTTGTGCAAGAGCTTCACATTATTCTGAGCCGGATGAGGAAACATTTACAAGGCTCAGTTCCGATACGGATATCGAAGGCGATTCTGACAGGTCAGAATTGCAGAGGATAATCCTCAATAAGATAGATCAGCTCGGAGAACCCGATTCAACTATTGTTTTACAGAAATTCTATTATGATAAAAAATCCGGAGATATTGCAAAGCTTCTTAAAATGAAAGCACCGGCTGTCAGGATGCGCTGCAAAAGAGCAATGAACAGACTGAAAGAGCTGCTTACAGAAGAAGGTATCTCGTTATAAGGAGGATGGATCATGAAACGGAAAAAAGAACTTGATATACTGTTGAACGGAAATGACGAAATTGTTGAAACTCTTGCTCTTCGCCCTGTACTTACCAAAAAGGAGAGGGAAAAAATGTTAGAAATGAGTAAGAGAAAATTAGCTGATATGAAGGCAGGTTTCGTTATTTCTGATTCTGATAATGAATCAGGAGACAGCGTTCGTGGAGTTGAGCGCTACAATAGATCAATAATAATGAGAAGAGTTATGGCTGCTGCAGCTTGTCTCGTAGTTGCAGGCGGGATCGCAGGAACAGCTATGCTCATGAAGAAAAACGGCGGAAGCAGAGGAGTAAAGGGTGATTCAAATATTATTAATCCTGCTGTTGCCACTACTTCTGAAAATGATGAGAATGAAACAAATACAACCATTGTTTCAACATCAGTAAATAAGACAACAGTTACATCTGTTGGTACTGCTGATATTACAGGTACTTCAAGTGATATTCAGACAACATCTGTATTTATTCCCTCAACCGCTGTAAACGGAGAGGTCAGTGCTGAGGAAGCTGCTTTGAGCTATATGGAAGCGTTTACTGCAGATGACGCAGGACACCTTAACATACAATATGCTCTGATCGATATGAATAAGGATAATGTTCCGGAGCTTTTCATATCATGTGAAAATCAGGTTGCAACAGAGAATTATGTATGTGTATTTGACGGAAATCAGTATATAGATCAGTCTCCTGAGCATGGATTTGGCGGTAATTTGATGATATCTCCCGAGAATGGAATGTTTACGACCTCTGGTAAATATCTCCGTACTATCTATGCGAAGATAGGCGGTGATAATAAGATCGAGGTTCTTGACGACTTGGCCAGCTGGTGGGATGCTGAAACTGAAAGTAATTCTTGCTGGCACGGTAATGAAAAGATAACTGAAAGCGAATATCAGAACATCATATCTCAGTATTCAGTTTATAACTGGACTGAGCCTGAGTATACATTCTATGCAGAGAAGGACGGATATTATATAGATAACGCTCCTGATCTTCATACTGATATTAATATCGATAAGCTTATAGAAATGGGAGTGCTCCCGGCTGGTGAAAGAGAAATCAAGGTATGCTACGGATTCTTGGATAGTGAGGCTGATGCTGCAAGTACAGATTTCCTTTCTGCTGATTCAGAAGATTTCGGAGGAGTTGTAGGCGGTGAGTATTCAACATCCTCAGGAACAATATCAGATGTATATCCTCATTACGGACAAGGACGCAGATTCCGTATCAGAGCGGAGATCCACGAAGGATCTGATAATAAGAGCTATTTACTTGCTGCTGCTGATGTTGATTATGCAACAGGTGAGTGCAAAATAATAGAAAACAAGTATCCGGATGCAGTTAATATGCATTTCTGAAATAATACCTGTCCGCACTGCTGATTTTTGATGCAGTGCGGATTTTTTTATAACAGCTGAAATATTCCCCTGTAAAAATCGACTATATAGGTAAGAGGACCTCATGCCTCACGAAAGGGGGCTTATCTATGGATGATGAATCTATCATGGAACTGTTCCGGAAAAGAGACGAAAAGGCAATCGCAGAACTAAAAGAGAAATACGGTAAGGTCTGTCTGAGTACGGCCGGGAGTATACTCTCAATGCGTGAAGATATGGAGGAGTGCGTTAATTCTGCATATTACGAGGTGTGGGAAAATATCCCGCCCGCAGCTCCCGACAGTCTTAAGGCATATCTGTGCAGGATAGTCAGGAATCTGGCTATAGACAAGCTAAGGTATATCTCCGCTGAAAAGCGAAACGCAAGATATGCCGTATCACTGGATGAGCTGCAGGAGTGTATACCTGACAGAAGCTCTGGGGATATGTCTGCTGAGAAGCTTGCTGCCGCAATAAGCCGCTTCCTTCGTACACAGGATGAAAAGTGCCGCAAGCTTTTCGTAAGAAGGTACTGGTACGGAGAATCTGTAGCGGATATAGCAAAATTTCTCGGAATTAACGAAAAAACTGCTGCGACTTGTCTTTTCAGGACAAGGAAAAGATTGAAAGCATTTTTACAGAAAGAGGGGTGTTACCATGAATGATATGGAAATTTTTGAGGCTGTTACTATGATCGATGAAGATATTATCATTGAGGCAGAGGAAAAAAATAGTCCTGCGGCATATCAGTCAAAGTTCAGTGAGGAAAGCGGCGGGACTGTTTCCGGAGTTGATGTTTACAGAAAAAACATCCGCTTCAGGATAGCTGCAATAGCTGCGGCTGCCCTGCTGACTGTAGGTCTGGGTTCCGGCGGAGCATTGCTTCTGAAAGAGCATGGCAGCTCCGGCAATAAGAAGATAAATGAAGAGCCTGTTGATCCTGAGACAGTCACATCTGTTCAGGAGATCACGGAAACTGCTTCATATCAGTCAGAAAAAACCAATATGACTTTAACTTCTGTCAGTACGGAAACAGCCGATAAGAAGGATGTTGTAATAACTACGGTGAAAAATGATATCGTCACAACGGTAAGTACTGCTGGAGCAAACAGTGCTCCCGTGCAGGAGACAACTGTTACATCGGCAGCGGCTGAAGATCACAAGATCACCGGAAACAGAACTACAGAGAAGGCTGCTGAACAGACTGCCACAAGACCTGTGACCGGCGGTATAACCAATAAAACTTCCACAACCGAAAAGGCCTCGGATAAACGGCTGATGACAAAGGATGACCTGCGGGAATTAGCCAGAAAAGGCCGTGAGCTGAAGGCCTCTGACTTTTATGGATTTATAGGTGAGGATATCGGATCAGGCCTGTATTGTATGAAGTATGAGATAAAGGATGTTCCTGAGGAATATGTTCTGGTGATGAGTGACGGAACTTTTCCGGAGCCTCTTTACGCATTGCTGAAGCGTGAAGACGGGACAGATATAGATATTCGTTCAGATGAGTTCAGGCGTTCTGTAGGTGTCTTTGAAGAGGAGCCGGGAACTGTTGTTGCTGAACCTGTAAGCAAGCGCAGGATAACGACTGATGATATAAAAAGACTCTCAGCCAAGGGAATGGGGCTGAAGGTCTCTGACTTTGATGAATTTATAGGTGAGGATATCGGGTCAGGACTGTTTGTTATGAAGTATGAGATAGAAGATAAAGATACAGCTTGTCTGCTGGTTGGCTTCGACGGAAGGCGTTCAGAGCCGCTGTATACTGATCTTGAACTTGATCTGGCAGGTAAAAGCCATTATATGGGAGATATCAGAACAGAACAGTTCCGCAGGATCTTCGGAAAGACATTCCGTTACGAAAAAGGCGG
>ODAI014521033.1_pt1 | contig 16536 bp, 12 predicted proteins | sample 1539321 | NCBI WGS metagenome assembly ODAI01 (sample SAMN02144231, study PRJEB22623) | gut metagenome | biome: sheep rumen | host: Ovis aries | place: New Zealand | reverse complement strand
CCGCTTATTTCCCCGCTGCCTTTAACCTTAGAAGATGCGACACTGCCTGTCTCCGGATTTATTTCAATACGAGGGCGAAGTTCCAGGCCTACATTTTTACGGGCATCCAAAAAGTATCCGTCGGAAATTCGCAGTCTGCTTCCTGCCCCCATTGCTTCATCAGATCCATCTTCGCTCCCATCTGAATCCGCACCTGTGAGGTCCGGTTCTGCAGAATCGCCGTCTTCCGGATTCCCATTTTCTTTCCTGATACTGCCAAAGAATTTATCTGCAGTACCCTCGGGACAAAAGCTCCTGCAATAGCTTCTGAATACACCCGCAATTCCCGATGCCTGAATGAACGGTATATCATCTACCGGATGCACAAGGATCTCACCCATGCCCCCGCCTGCTGAACCGATATGCATCGGCTGTGTCAGTTCAGCGGTAACTGCATATTTCTCTACTATTCTGTATTTTATATCCAGTGCCATATCAGTTCCCTTTCCTGTGATCAAAACGAATGACTTTCGTGAGAAGTTCCAGCTTCATGCGACCGATTTCTTCTTCCGTGAATAATCCTTTTATCTTCGAAGCACCGGTTTCTTCACCTGCCACAGTCTTATCTGTCTTTGGTATCCCCATGACCCGTTCAGGATCCTTTGTTTTAATTCCGAGTTCTTGTTCCAGTTCAGCGAGTGACCATCCGAGAACATCTGTGACATACCGATCAAGATCCGAAATGTCAGAATGGCTATAATACTGAACTCTCTCCCGTTTTTGCTTATCTCTCGCATGAGCAAAATACTTTTCAATATTCTGCTGTGCCTTTCGATAGTCAAAACGGAAAGCTGTCGTGAAGGCTTCTATCTTTGCGATTTTGCTGGAAGATACATCTCCTCGATTCCAGTTAAGATCCACCACATATTTCTCAACATTTGTCCGGAAGATATTCCTGTAATAATTCTTAGCTGCGGCTCGGAGAGTAGCGATCTCATTATCATCCATACCGGAAACATCCAAAATTTCATTTTCCGTTATCCCGGCTTTTAAATCTGTGTTCCGGTCCCGAGTCTGTGTATTAAATTCTTTTCTATACTTTATCTTTTCGTAATCCTTCAGGAAAATGACCCGTCCGAATCCTTCATTCCGGCGTACACCGATTCCCTGATTCATCGTCTTAAGGATGCGTTCCTTACTTAGAGTACCCTGAAAATTCAGTTTGAATACGCTGCCTTTCTCATACATTGTAACAGAAGGAATACGAACACCCCATTTGCGGTTATAGCCTCTAACATCCACAACGGAAGTAGCACACTTATCGATCTCAAGCCCTGCAACGTCAAGAAGCTCGGAAAGTTCTGCCGTATTAATTCCACAGTACTCCCCACTCTCACAATCCCGCATTACGGTATGGCTCATTAGCATCATGTAGCAGGAGCCTGTTAAATCCTCGGTTTCTGCATATTCTCCGAACGGTTCCTCTGAAACAACCGAAGGCGCGCTCAAAATGCATTTGCCCAGACCCGAAGATCTCGCGTTTCCGAGTATAAGGTCTTCACTGAGGATTTCCTCAATCCATTCAATATCTGACTCTTCCTCTACTGCCACATATCCGACAAATGTATTCCCCGCTGTCATATACTCATTTCGGAACACAGTCTGCTCATCATCAGAACGTACATTGATTTTTATTTTCAGATCTGAGCCTGTCGGAACACGCATGCAGCGAAGCACAAGACCGTCTGTATCGTCGCTTTCCTCGATCCAGGCAAATTCACCGACAGCAGCTCTTTTGAATCCTTCCGTAAAAGAGCCCGAAACAAGGACATTCTCGATCGGCATATTTTCTTCTTTGGCTTTGCCCTCATAAAAACCCTTGGGGGACGGGATTGTTTCCACCTCCTGAGCTCCGTTTCGAACCAGAGGATAGGCATTCAAAAATCTGATTTTGTTTGAAAACAATTTCCCCTTCAGTTCACAGAAATCTTCTCTCTGGCTCACCCTGTTTATAACGAGTCCGCGCATAGTCGTGCCGGGGATATTATGCAGCGTGCTGGTCTGTCCCATGTGACTCGAACTGTCGTCTGCAATCCTCAGAGGTTCCAGATTTTTTATCTCATATCGAATATATATCGCCATTCTCATTCCCCTCCGTTTACTCTGGAAATCTTTACTCTTCCAAATCCTCTGTTTCTCATGCTTCCGACATACTTTATAAGACCGAGGACGTCTTCGACCAGTTTTTCATCTGCCTGATCACATGCAATTTCACTGTTTAATACAATTCCTTTGTTCACACATCTGGCTACCCTGAGACTTCCGTCGGAGGCAGTTCCATCCTCGCCAATCTTTGTAAACGTTCTGGAACTTGTAAAAGCGTTAAGCACTGTTTTGGGATTATTTGCTCCGATCTCGCTAATCACAGCCTTCCTGACCCGTTCTGATATAACAAAATCCGAGAAGACTATTTTGTCCTTCAAATCCGTTTCATCATCTCCGGGATTCCCTAACAGCCTTATCAATGTCTGCTCCTCACCCCCTGTCAGGGCCAGATACTGTGCCAGTTCTTCTCTGAAAATTCCTTTGAACGTACCACCCTTGAAATAAGGGAATCCGTATTCATCCGACAATACGGATATATCCTCTTCACCGGGGATGCTTCGTCCATTCCCGAATATCGTATCCGATAATAATTTCATCTGTATCTTCATACCGCACCTCATCACAAGATTTCGTAATTTCCCATCAGCTCAATTGCATCGAACAAAACGGATCTCATCTTTCCGTCAGATGTTTTTACAAATACTTCTCTTGAGAGCCCGTTTTCCGTCATCACTTTACCGGCATCAATTTTTTCAAATGCCTCATGGTAACTTTCCATTGCAAGATCTTCAATCTTATAGAACTGAAGATAATATCTGGCTGACTTTTCTCCCTGCTTCAGAACTCCTCGCATCTGTTTCAGTTTACCTGAGGCATATCCGTCTTCTTTATCCACAAGCCCCATAAGCTTTCTGAATTTCTTATACTGTCGGATCTTCTCCGTCGCCAGAACTGAATCCGGAGCACAAACTACGAACGGCCGCAGCTCGAGCCGACCTCCGTCTTCGGTCCCATAGTCATTTCTGATATCGGCAAGCGTATCCGGCATTTCCCCGAATTCGATATGCCAGTCAAGTGATGAGATCTGTTTTCCCTGATCATCCGGGCTGAGCGAAGCATCAAAGCTCTTCGCATTTCTACACAATTCTTCTGACATCTGATATGCCTTGTAGAACGGAAACTTCTTATGTACAAGAGCAACACCGGCGCAGGCCGAGTAGCTGCCCATATTGTTTTTCTCTGCCAGAAGCTGAAGGTATCTTGCTGCACATTCGATTCCGATTTTTCCCTCAGTGACAAAACACACATCGTCTCCGGAGGAAATAATTCTCCTCATCGGAAACAGCTTTGTATCTTTCTTTTTTCTGCGGATCGATGCCGCCACTTCTTCAGCGATCTCACCATAAACCGCTTTAAAGTCATCATCAATCTGATCACTGAACTCCTTCACCCTGCTTCGGAACTCTTCCCATTCAAGGTCATTGATAGAATCATAATAGTCGCTGACTCTCTTTCCAAACCCGTTTCCGTCAATATGGATAACCGCGATAAAATTCGAGGATTTGTCATCTTTCCCGAAATCTTCAAATCTGTAAACCGGCTGAAATCCCCTTGGTACAGGAGAATTGAACTTTGAATCATTGCGTTTTACCGATGCCCCCTGCTTCTCCGATTCAATCAGCTCGTCTTTCAAGTTCGGCGACTTGACAAGAATCGGAAGCATTGTATTTCTGTCAATTTTCTCGATTCCGTAAGTCCCCTGATGAAAGGCTGCCTTACGTTCTGCCTTCTTGATTTCAAGAAGTCTGATCAGCTCTTTCAGATTGTCGCCGGGCTTTTTCCCTTCATCGTACTTCATCACTTTCACATAGAACTCGATGCCCGGATACTTTTCGTGAACGTGTGCCGTCAATGCTTTGTTGAAAGACTCTGCCGCTGCAAAATCTGCAAACTCAAGAATTGTATGCCCTCCTCCTTCGGACACAATGTTGAGGTCATCGCAGAAATTTTTCAGATACTCCCCACTGGTAATACGTGCAATTGTCTCGGAATTTTTAATATTATCCCTCAGTTTATTGCTGGAAAAAATGTATGCCTGTTTCTGTGAGACTTCTGTGATCACCAGATATCTCTCTGCCATATGTAATTATCTCCTTTCTTTTCTATAACAGCCTTATCTGACCACTATATGTGTTAAGTCCCTTATTCCGGAACGCATCCTCAGTTCTCTACGGAATGCATGTGTTCTCCGGAAATACTCATCTCCGTTCAACCATCGTATATCGTCCGAATCCAAAACTTGTATTTTTTCCTATATGCATAATCTCACCGGCCAACATCAAGATATAAAGATCCTCATCTATATCATCCAGATCTACATATCCCCGAATTCCATCCATATGTATTTTTCTTTTTTGCCGAGTCGTATAGCGTTTCACATCAATTCCCTTTACCCGCTGATCCGAAATGGTCGGGATACGGTCAAATTGAAGCTGCTCACTCTCTATCCCCTCAAAGCAGTCCAGCATAAGGAGCCTTCTGGTCAAAGCCCTGACAATCGCCTCGCTGTTGAACGCTGTGAGGATCGCACTGTTATACTTAAGTGTTACCGGTGTGTGGAACAGCATGCGGTCTCCCCGCGGTCTCTTCATACGATAGTCCACATATTCTGCGATAGTTCTAACCTGATATCTTTCCTTATATATGTTATTTCCCTGCAGGAGAGACTCTCGATTCGTATTTGTTATCCCGACTATTGCGAATCTTCCCTGCTCTTTCCCCAGTCCGACCTGACCAAGTTGATAAAATGCCTGCAGGATTTGACTGAAATAGGCTATCGTCTTCCCAAACAGTATCATTCTGAATGAAAGAATATCCCCTCTGTCAAAACTGTTCTCATAGTTTTCGCATTCTATAATATATCCTGCACTCTCCCCTTTACTCACAAATCGGGGTCTTATTTCGAACGGGGAGTACATGATACGCTCCTTGAGACAGTCAGCTCTGAAATCACATTCTTCGCACTTCTTATTCCGAATGCAGTTCGTCTGCATAAGCATCTGCCCCATCCCTCCCCTCAAAGCGGAAGCTTTGTTGTCAGGCAGGAGGCATTTCTCTAACATCTGCAGCTCAAAGTGAAGACTCACATAGCGTATCTGCAGATATTTCTCAAGTTCACTATTCATTTTTATTCCTCTGTAAATTGAAAGACATGATATAAGATGTGCATTTACCCTCTGACACAAAATATAGCATAAATAAACATATTTTTCATCTATCTCCCACACACAATTGTAAATTATCGACAATTCTATGCAGTCTGACATAATATCTCAGCCATTATTAATATATTACAGCCACATGTTATCAGAAAGTCGACATGAAAAGTAAAAATATGCGCAGTGTACATATTTTTGTAATTCTTTGTAAATCTGAAAAATAATTCACCTTTCATGTCACCACCCCATCCATGGGTGTGCTGTATTCTGTTCAAAAAGGAGGTAACTATTATGATTACAATCGAAACCGTTAACAGAACAGGGAGACTTACACAGGGACTTGAAAGCTTTGATTTCATTGAGCGCAGAACCATCTGGCTCACAGAAGCGATCACCCCGTCAGTATCTGCGGAAATCATCCGTCAGATCCGTTATCTCGATCGGATCAGCACCGGCACAATCACACTTATGATCAACAGTCCCGGCGGCTCCGTCACAGATGGTCTTGCTATCTGTGATATTATGAAGGCTGCCTCCTCTCAGATCTCTACAATCTGCTGCGGACAGGCGGCATCCATGGCGGCGGTCATTCTGTCCTGCGGAACGAAGGGGCTTCGGAAAAGCTGCACACACGGTGATATCATGATTCATCAGATCATAGGAGGAGCAACCGGGCAGGAAACAGAAGTAGAAATTGAGTACCAGCACATGAGAAAGAGAAGAAACGATATTAATGAGATCCTCTCCGAGACAACCGGACAGTCAATCGAAAAAATAGCTCATGACACCGAACGCAATTATTACCTTACGCCCGCCGAAGCTATTGAGTACGGCCTTATCGACAGTATCCTATAGGATACTCGCCATTCTAACTATTTTCCCAAATACGAGGGGTTGTCGCATTAAGAGAAATTTCCTATGAAATAAAAAACCACTACATATAGCAGACGTTATTTGCAAATGTCGGCTTTATGTAGTGGTGGTACCGTCTAATGCGGCAGCCTCTTTTCAGTTATCTTTTCAGAACGGACAAATTATTGTTTTGTACAGCTTCATTAACTTCGTCGGATGCCCTGTCCTGGTCATGATGAACGCTTTTATATATGTATAGTCATAGGGTCCATGCTTGGCCTGATCACTATTGTTTCTCTCCCATACATCCCTGTATTCATCCATCGTGAGTTCATAAGCAAGCATAATCAGGTTAATGTACCGTGTATTCTTATCTGAACTGAATTCATATCTGGAGTCTTTGTTTTCCAGATGTGACCGCATCCTCTCTCTCCGGGCATTTCTGATATCCCGTTCAACAGCTTCACCAAAAATGTTATCCCGGAGAATTATATAATATTCATGAGTTCCATTATGAATATACGCATCAATCAGGTCATCCAACCGCTTATTGGAAAGGTTATGATATTGTTTAATCGGTGAAGGTTCCGTACTTATCCTTATCGGAGACAGCTTCGTTGCGGAGTTATGATAATCATTAACCGTTGAAGGTTTCGTACTATCAAACGCATTTGTAAAATCAGTCTCTTCGTCAAAATTCTGATTAATGACTTCAAGACAATTTTCTGCCGTTGTTTCAGTCGATGCCTGTTCTCTCTCGCTTGCTTGGCAGTTCTCAAGTCCTTCAAATTCCTGCGCACAGCGATCCAGTTCACTGAAAATCGTATCTATGCTCTTCTCTTTCTTTAACAGGCTGCCTGGCGTGTGATCTTCCATATACTCATAAAAATTCTGACGCACCTCTTTCTCCTCCGACATAACAGAAAAAATGTTGGGATATTTATTTTTATACACGGAATACTCCTCGCTTAAAATCCGACTTATATCAATCTGATTATACTCTGTTGCATGCGTATATTCCTTGTAACTCTTAAACAACACGTTGAACAGGCTGCCATATTCTCCGCAAGAACAGGATTCCATCTGATAGCAGAGCGGGGGAGGAAGCATATCATATAACTTAAATTGTAAATACCTTGACTCAAGGGGAGAACCATCTACCAGATAATGTGATGTCTTTAATACAGCCTTGATTGCAAAGAAGAATATTTTCTGTCTGTTAATCTGATTTTCTTCAGGGAAGCGAAGTACATTCTCTGTTTCTTCAACATCCTGCACAACATGTATCTCCCGGAATCTGATATCATCATCTGAGCAGATATCGCACTCTTCAGCCGGTCCTCCGCATACCTGCTTATCTATCTCATCTGTACGGAGAAACGGCAGCATTTCTCTTCTGAAAAATGTATTACTCACTATATATCCATGGCTGAAGGCATGGGTTCTTCTATCCACAGTACTTTCCGCTGCCGGATTCGACACTACAACTGCCATACAGGATTGGTTTGCCGGGAACACAGTTATGGAATATTCCTCGGTGCGGGCAGGTATGGAAATGTCATCTCGTCCCTTCTTATAATATTTAAGATACTTATTTTGATTTTCTCTTATCGCACGTGTCATATAACCTACATTGAATCCACCGGTACCGTCAAATCCGACTCCGGCAAGAAAAGCCTCATTGATCTCACCTGGCTTTATCATATTCTACCTCCACTCTCTTACATCGTATGGTAAGTGTATTTATAAAATGACATCCGATACTATATGCATCTTTTACATTTCATCTCCGTATTCCATGTTCCAAATCACCTGAAGAATATTCTTGAAAAACGGATTTCCATTTTCCTGCTCTTCTTCTGCTATATCTTTTGCGGGATACATTCCTTCCCGGTTCAAAAGATAGAGCAGTGGTTCATCAAGGTTGAACGGGACAAAACCTTCAGGATAGATGAAGCCCTTATCGGCATCCTGCCTCGGCTCCTCCCCTACCGCCGCACAGGCAAATACCATCGGCTCTTCTCCTCCGCAGATATCTTCCATCTTATTCAGGATGGACCTTGCATATTCCCTGAGGAACGGGATAAGCAGATCATGGCTGACATGCTTCACATAGCCAAGATCTATGCCGTCTTTATGGCGTTCGAGCCGAATTTTGTCCTTTCTGACCAATGAACTGCCTTGATTCCAGATTTCTTCGATTCTCTGATCCTGAATTTCTCCTGCGGCCACATCAAAATTCGAGATGATAAAAATAGGCTTGATAGGTTCGTATTCTTTTAACAGCCGCATATCTTTAGCCTTAATTGCATAATTCAGAAGATATTTATCCAGGCTGCTGACATAATTATTGCTTTGATGCCTTGCAATCAGATCATTCATAGGAATAACAATTACCGGAATACGATTCTTATTCAGCACATAAGAGCCAAATTCAAGTTCCTGCCAGTCTTCTCCTGCAATATCCTTAATCTGAAAGAGGGAATGAACCTTTGCATCTGTCACCGGATTTGTGTATGTAATCGTATAGGATGTTTCCTGAATTTCTTCACCGCGGTGACTTCTCTCCGGTATACAGCCTCTGCTGAATCGCTCGGATATATCACAATATTTTCTAAATACAGGGCTTCCCGGCCGGTTTGCAAGCTCTGCGCTTATACAGGAATTCTCCAGCAGAGTATCACACAACATCAGATTCCATAATTCAGCTATTGTTGTCTTCGTTGCGTTTACCGGACCCAGCAGTGTAATAACACGCTGTTTCATGGAAAAGGCACCTTGCGGCAGTTCTTCAAATGTGTCTTTTACATAGAATATGTCATATGGCTTACCTTCCTTCTGATCATAAAACAGTCTGAGGTTTCCGTTTTCATCATAGACAGGTCTCATGCCGGCCGGCTCACGAAATGTTCTCTTTACTTTGCTGAAAAGTTCCTTATCATCATCAGAGAAATCCGATTCATTCGAATTAAAGTAAGCCAGTCTGTCAGCCGGGCTTCGGCTTATAAACATTTCTATATCCGCAAGATCATCCGAGGAGGCAACAAGCAGCTCTTTTGAGTTGTTTGTCACAACTTTTCCTATATTCGTGACGTAAGCGTGATCATTTTTATTATTGATTGCATCATAATCGGTGAATCGAATCATTGTTTCTAAAATCTTCATTCTTTTAATCCTCCATTCTAAATTCAAAACTGTTTCAGGACGATGTATCTGTTAAGGATAAAGATATCGGATTTGAGCAAAGCAAGAATGACATGAAAGGTGAAATACTTTCACTTTTCATATCAGATGCGATGCCGACCGGTTTCGGAAGCGATGCCTTGCAGATCGCTGCCCGGTGAACTACTTTCACCTTTCATGTCAGATGCGATGCCCTAATTAAAGGTATCTTATTGTTATAAGATTCAATGATTTCAAGTAACTATATACACCCTTTTCAAGGAGGTGATGTAAACATGACTCTGGACTACAGCAGAATCGCATATATGGCTCTGAATCTTATGTTATTTGTGTTAATTCTCAGGATTTTAATTCAAAGATCTCACCGTAAGAAAAGTGAGACTCCAATAACCGTCAACAGAGGACTCATCCTGGAGGCCGACGATCTCGGAGCTGTTCAGACTAATCGTGTCCGCCACATAGTGAATGTCTTGATGAAGCACGACAAAAGAAAGACCCTGTCACTCAATGCAGGCTCTTATATCCTCGGCTCTAACATGTTTTTCTCATTTTTCCCAAGGTATATCTTTCTGGTGGACAGCTCAAATCTTCCTTTCAGACTGGCAATGGTTATCAAACCCGATGCAGTACTCCAGGTATCTATATTAAGGGGGTGTCTCGGTCTTAACGGAATTACTTATGAGGAAGATCCGGATAAAATCATTACGATTCATAAAGGAGAAAGCTTTTGGATCGGTCAAACTGAAATAAAGGTGAGGTGATGATATGCTGGAAATGTTGATTATCCTGTTAATAATGTTCATATCGCTCGAAAATATTCCGGCGGGCACTCCTTCATTCTGCCAAATGTGGATCATTGGGTCTTTTGTTCTGCTGGCATTGCTGGCTATTATAGCAGGTATTTTAGACAGAAAAAGAAATCTCTGCTTTATGGCCGCCCGGCTTGCACTGATTTTAAAAGCACTCGGCCTGATGATCGGTTTCTCTTATGCTGTTAATTCCAAAGACTATATCTCATCGGAAGCTGCTCTGCTTGGCAACTTTAAAACGATCCCTCTTGATCTTGCATTCTTTGTCGGTGCTTACTGCTTCATAAAAAAGACGACACTGTATAGGAAAAGATTATTCGGCTGGTTCTCTATCATGATTATGCCCGCTTATCTGATTCTTGCAAGACTTACTTCTGCGCCAAGATACGGTTCCTACCTCAGTGCATTCGGAATACTCTCCTTCAGCATATGCATGTTATTCGCTCCATTTGCCGCAGCATATTCTTTCTGTGACACAAAGATCAGGAACCCGTTTTTCGGACGCCTGACTTCCCTGTCCGGCAATGAGCTGCTTTATCTTTTTATATTGGGGCTGATAGCCGTTTTATCAGGGAAGGTCAATCATGAATACGGACTTGTTTTGATATTCACCGGTGCCGTAGGAGGACTTACATTCATCATGTATGGCCGAAGCACCTTTTCCAAGCTTTGCCTGTCCTGTATCGCAGTATGGATGGCAATCCTGGTAACTATGACAAGTGAAAAGGTTCAGACTCGGTTCAAGGTGACCCGGGATCTGGCAAGTGCATGGGATAACGGCAACCTGTTATCAGGAGAAGCAACCCAGCTTTATTACTTTTTTCTCCGCGTAAAAGGAGCCGGTTTCTATGGGTACGGCAGCGGTCAGCTCAGTAAAGCCCTCTACCCTACAGCGGAAAATGACTATGCCTTTACAACCCTTATTTATAATCATGGGCTGCTGACCGGATTTCTTGCCTTTTTCATAGCTGTAATGATGTGTCTGGCCTTGCTCCGCAACGAAAGTCCCGACAGATATGCCAACCTTATAACGCAAAGTATTGCAATTATTTTCGGTTCAATTTATATCCTGTCTTTCTTTGGAAATATCGGTTCCATCCCTCTATCCGGCATCTCGCCTTTATTTCTTGCAAGTGCCGGGCACTCAATGGACGCCGCAGGAGCCGCCCTGCTCGGTATATCGGCAGCATTAACGATAAAAGATAGCATTAAAATCGAAAGGAGATCCTGATTATGTTTATTTACAAGAGCAACTTAAGAGTATTTTATTACACACTCATTGCATTCATCATCATTGCTCTGTCATCTGCAACATTCTTTCAGAATATGCTTACGCTTAATCTTACAGAAGATCGTCGATACGTTATTCAGGCTTCTAAAAATACGGTTATGGGTAAGATTTATGATTCTGAAAGACAGGTACTCGGAAAAGGTACCGCCCTTGGCATGGAGACATGGAATTCCGATTATTCCATAAGTATGGGAAATGTACTTGGGCCCTCATTGACTCTCAGTAAGATCAATGCTTACTACTCACGCAGCTATTTCGCAGATATCCTGTACGGTCAGAAACAGGAACATCTTAGTTTCAGCGACCTGATCAGTACATCCTCTACCCGAATCGGAGGGAATGTACAGCTTACTATTAATGCGGATTTTCAGAATTATATATACTACACGCTATCAGCCAGGTTTCCCGAATCAGCGGCAGTCGTACTGAACTATAAAACCGGTGAACTCCTGGCGGCTGTGAGCGTACCCTCATTTGATCTTAACGAAGAAAGTACTCTTAACATTTCAAAAGAAGAGAATACCGATAGCAATGGGAAGACTACAACCTATTCATATCTGGATGATGAGAGGGCTGTCAGCAATGCACTGCATGAGCTGTATATGCCGGGCAGTGTAATTAAGGGGCTCCTTTACACCGCCGCTCTGCAATATGATCCATCGCTTTTTGATACAGACTATACATGCGATGGTGTTCACAAGAACAAATATGGAATCGAGATAAAGTGCGCAGGCGGCACTGCACACGGACTTCTAAAAGACATGGAGTCTGCTTTATCCGTTTCCTGCAATGGTTATGCTGAGACCATCTTTGAATCACTCACCGCTACAGAAGAAGGACGAAGGGTGTTGTCAGAAACAATGCACGCATTCGGTTTTGACACATCGATCAGTTATCCCGGCATGGTCTACTCCGATGGTATTTTTCTTGGCCGTGATCCTGAGCACTCTGAATATACTTCTTCCGAAGAGTCCTATGAAGAAGCTCTCGAGAAAAAACGCTCTTTGGAATCCTACTCGGCTATCGGCGGAGGTCCGTGCAGGACTACGGTCTTCGGAGTAGCGGCCGCTTATGCCGCACTGGCCAATCGCGGAACTTTGATAGAACCACATATGATAAAAGGGTTTTCGCTTACTCCGAATAGTCCGCTCTCCCCTTTCGCCTCCGAAAGCAGCCGGGAGGTATGCAGTCCGGATGTGGCCGAAAAGATTCTCGACATGATGGAAAAAGTCACTGATTATGGTACGGGCAAAAAGATGGCAGTAGATGGATTAAGAGTCTGCAGTAAAACCGGAACTGCCGGCCATAACGATCCGTCGCTGGAGACGCTTTGGGCAGTCGCTGTCATAGATTCTGAAGATTATCCTTACGTTGTGGTCGTTATGCTCAACAACACAGATGCGTCAACTCAGAATTCATCAACAGACGCAGGCGGTATGGTTCATGAAATCTTAAAGTATCTCATATAAGGAGACCGGCTATGAAATTAATCAATACGCACTCAAAAAATCCGATACTTGCCGTGTTAAACAAACCGTGTTCTGTCAATGTGCTCCTTATATATGAGCCATTGTCACAGTCTGTCAAAAAGCAGATAGAAGCAGCAGCGGACATCGCTGCTGCTTCTAACCCCGATTATTTTGCCGGAGAGACAACCTGCATGTTCTATAAACTCGAATACTGCCTTCCCTGTGATAATTTTAGCGGGCTTAAATATTTTGAGCTTCGAATGAAGGAATCGGCCGGACTCAGATATGAATACAGAGGTTTCATTACAATAGACATAACAGAATGGCAGGGACATTTGGCCGAAGAATACTTTTCGATATTCATAAAATATATTGCCGATCACACGTATAAGCGTCAGTATGTTTTCATCTGTGGGAATATAAACAATATCGAAAAGATGAAGCTTTTAAGTCTTATATGCACAGACATGACTTTCAGAAAAGTAACAATATCTGAAAAGGCGGAGAGCAACAATGTCCACGCCCTTATGAGAACAGCCGCACAATTTGGAAATATTCTGGATGAAAATGCTGCAACGGAACTTCTCCGTTTATGTCAGTTCCGAAAACTCAGCGGTGACAAAGCCCTGTTTATGAAGAACATACTTATTGAACTGTCGGAAAAAGCTGCGCAGCAAAACACTCGATTTATTGATATGACAGTCCTGAATGCTTGTCTAAAAGATTCCGACAGTATGATCAGTATGATGAAGGAACAGGATTTTTTGAATGAAAGGATAAATATATGAGCAGTAAGTACCAATCCGAATGGCAGAAATATGCATTTGAACCACAAAAAAATCATTTTGCGGATACTGACATGATGAAAAGCACATTAACTTGCTTTGATTTGGCCAATCCGGAAAAAAACGCCGGTGCAGGTCCTCCCGTAATCAGTGACGGTGGAAATATCATGTATGTGCCGGCTGATGACACCAATACACTCATCTACGGAATAACAGGTTCCGGAAAGACAAGACGCCTGATCGTACCATACATACTCTCATGCATTATGGCAGGCGAATCTATAATCGCTCCGGATATAAAAGGTGATTTTGTGTTTGGTGAGCATGCATCCCTCATCCGGGGTGCTTTGGACAGACAGGGTTATAAAACCTACATACTGGACTTCAGAACTTTCAAAGGGGATGGCTATAATATTCTGCGAACACCTTACCGGCTCTATCGTCACAATAAACCGGATAAGGCACTGGAAATGAATGCAGGAATTATACGTGCACTCAGTCAGGCATTATACGGCTCATCAAAACAGGATCCGTTCTGGGAAAGCACCGCCAATCTCCAGCTTCGTGGGATTCTTCCTTTGATATACCGCTACTGCAAATCAGAAGACAAAGTCAATTTTCTGTCCGTTTCTTCATTTTTAAATGAAGATTACGAAGAATATATAAAAGAAGTTCTAAAGGGAGAAAATAATAATTCCGTAGAAGCAGTCCAGCTTCTTTCTGTCCTCGCTGAACCGGAAAAGACAAAAGCTTCAACGACCATCACATCCATGACTGTCATAGAGCCTTTCACCATTAATAAAATGCTGCTTCGTATGATGAGTCATTCAACTTTCAAGGTAAGCGATCTGTTCCGTGAAAAAAGCTGTCTTTTCATTGTACTCCCCGATGAAAGCCCGGCATATGATGCGATCTGCGGAATTGTAATGCAGCAGATAAATGCAGCACTTTTATCAGAAGCAACAGAAATGGGCGGCAAACTCCCTGTCAGAGTGAATTTTGTCTGCGACGAATTCTGTAACTATAAAATTCCCAACATGGCAACATACATTTCGGCAAGCCGTTCCCGAAACATTCGCTGGACAATTGTATGTCAGTCACAGCAGCAGCTTAAAGACACATATGAAAACGATGCCGCCACGATCATAGCAAACTGTCAGAATCAGTATTTCCTTAATTCCACCGAAACAAGCCTGCTTAACGAAATATCTGCACGGGCAGGCACCACCACAATGACTTACAGCGGACAGCCGGAGCCTCTTATAACGCCGCAGGATCTGCAGCGCCTGCGAAAAACCGCAGAATATACAGAAGCGCTTTATATGTCAAAAGGCATATTTTATGTTACGCAGCTTCCGGATATAAACCGATATCAATTGTCCCACACATTCCCGGTTAGAAAATACACAATACCGGACAAAAATCTCCCGGAAGTAGAAACTTTCTCACCGCTTGATATGTACCGGGCTTATTACAGAAAGACACATTGAGGATTCACTTTACATAGCATTTCATCGACGTCTCATATGCATGAAGAAAAGGGGGTATCCCCCCTTTCTTTATGCATATTCCCAGCACAGCAGATTTGAGAGCTCTGCTCCTTGATCCAGGGCATTAACCAGTTCTTCCCATCCGTCGCGTTCTGCCTGTCCGCGAAGCGTCTTTCGAAGGTCTGCATTTGCCTCGTTATCCCCACGCAGCTCATTAAAAATTGCGGCAGGCTGATAGGATACCAGCATGTATACATTGAGCACACAGTCCTCATCTATAATGCCTTCCCGAACGCAGGTCAAAGACTTCCTGAACATATCAGAGCCAAACTCTGTCACTTCGCCCTTCAGGCGATAGTCCCAGAGTCCTATGTATTTATATATTAACATAACCGGATCTGTCGCACCTTCAATCTTAAGAATTTCATCCCCGGCCTTGCGGAGAGCATCAAGTGTCTGATTGCTGACATCATTGGCATAAAAGGTATACAGTCCTTTTACCAATACAAATAGCTCATACTTATCTTTAGCTCCGGCTGAAACGATCTCCTGTAATACACGCTCAAGGTTCTCCCGAATATTCTGACTATCGATGTGGAAATACTCTGCTGCCAGCTGTTCATATTTTGCCATATTATGCGAAGTGATCGAATAATGCATCATATGGCACAGTGTAATACTTCGATTTCCGATGTCAGGACCAAACTCCTGCAATGCCTCATTATACAAATCCCATATTTCCGAATCAGGATAATTTCGGTCAAGCAAAACAAGATAACCGGGCAAAGAGCTCAGAGCACGCGCAAGCGGTACTATACGCGTGTTAATCTCAGACGCTTTTCCTATACATCGCCCGCCGGCAACTATTCCTTCTTTTATGTGTTTCTGAGCCTGTATATTTTTTCTCTGAATTTCAACGGCACTTCCAAACTTAAACCGATCAGCTTTCTGGACCGCTACTCTATTCAGCAGATTCAGATATTGCCCAAGTTCCATTCTCTCAGATACATCTGAAAGCACACGATATAACTCATTTCCTAATCTCACGTCACCGGTGTGGTTACTGACAGCAATCCCGCTGCCAATCAGGCTGTACATAACATCACCGGATATCTCATCCTTATGGGTTTGAGCGATTCCCCAATATGCATCAAATAAATATTTTGTTCTCCTATGTTCGATATAATCCTGAACTAACATGCTCTCAAGCGAATGAACCGCATTCTTAAAAGCCTTTCCTGAAAATGCTTCCTCTCCTGCATCAATCTCATCTGCTGAAAATCCATATTCATAAAGCATGTTAAAATAATCTTCATAATTGTGGGTATCGTATGCATGAAAAATCTTCTGTACT
>ODAI012695580.1_pt1 | contig 16536 bp, 13 predicted proteins | sample 1539321 | NCBI WGS metagenome assembly ODAI01 (sample SAMN02144231, study PRJEB22623) | gut metagenome | biome: sheep rumen | host: Ovis aries | place: New Zealand | reverse complement strand
CACCAAGGCGCCATTTTGGGAAGTGGGAAACATCCCGATTTCCGATTCGCTGCTTGATGGCGAATCCCTTGGCTGGCCCTCGAAAACCCTACGACTGGTCAACTGCCACATCAGTGGAGAGCAGCCGCTTTGTTATGCCCACGACTTGGTGCTTGAGAACTGCACTTTCGACAAAGGCTGCGACCGGGCATTCGAGTACTCAACCCTAAAGGCAGACATCCGTGGTGCCATCAAGAGCATCAAAAATCCAGCCAGCGGTGAAATCGTGGCCGACCAAGTCGGCGAGGTCATTATTGACGAAAACATCAAGGGGCCTGCAGACTGCGTCGTCAGGCAGCGCTGAAACAATTCATTTGATTGAAAAGACAAACAATATTAACAAACTAACCCATAACAATTATCATGGAGTATAATTTTGACGAAATCGTTGTCCGTAAAGGCAGCCATTGTTGCAAATGGGACTCGCCTAAACACGATGACATCATCCCGATGTGGATTGCCGACATGGACTTTCGTGTAGCAGAACCGATCATCAACGCACTTCGGAAGCGCGTAGAACATGGCGTTTTTGGCTATGTATGTGTGGAAGACGAGTATTACAACTCAGTCATCAACTGGTTCAATCGTCGCCATAACTGGCACATTGAGCGCGACTGGATTCTGTACACCACAGGCGTAGTGCCCGCAGTCTCTGTCGTCATTAAGGCGTTGACAGAGCCTGGCGACAAAGTGTTGATCCAGACACCGGTGTACAACTGCTTCTTCTCTTCCATTAAAAACAACGGTTGCGAGAGTTCGGAAAATCCGCTCATTTACGAAAACGGCTATTATCGCATTGACTTTGAAGACTTTGAGCGCCGCGCCGCCGACCCGAAGGTTAAGGTCTTTGTGCTTTGCAATCCCCACAACCCTGCTTGCCGTGTTTGGACAAAGGAAGAGTTGCAGAAGATGAGCGACATTTGCTTGAAGCATGATGTCCGTGTCATAGCCGACGAGATCCACTGTGAGCTGGTCATGCCCGGCCAGAAATATGTGCCTTTTGCCACATTGTCTGACGAATGCCGCAAGAACACGGTGGTGTGCAATTCACCCTCGAAGTCGTTCAATACAGCAGGCTTGCACATGGCCAACATCATTTGCAGCGAGCCCGAGATCCGTGAGAAGATTAGCCGCGCCATTAATGTCAACGAGGTTTGTGACGTAAATGTCTTCGGCCCGGAAATGGTCATCGCCGCCTACAACGAAAGCGAAGACTGGTTGGACCAGCTCAACGTATACATCAAAGGCAACTATGATGCGCTGGTGAAGTTTTTCGAAGACCGCATTCCGCAGTTGAAAGTCCTCAAGTCAGAAGGCACCTACCTCGCTTGGGTTGACATCAGTGCCCTGGGGACGACGGGCGACGAGCTGTCGGAACGCTTGCTCAACGAAGGCAAGGTCTACATCAATCCTGGCAGCATGTACGGCAATGAGACGGGCAGGCAGTTTGTGCGCATCAACATGGCTTGTCCTAGAAAACTGATGCTGGAAGGCTTGGAGCGCATGGCAAAGGTGCTCTGCAAATAGGCCCTATGAAGGACAGGCCATTTGCCGAGTAGGCCATACAAGGAAATAGATACAATCTCCGCTCTGTCAGGGCATTTACCGCTCTGTCAGAGCGTTTTTTTGATGCCTTCCGTCATATTTTGAGCCGCTTTTCCCGCTTTTTTTGACGAAAAAAGGCGAACAATACCCCAAAATACAATAAAAATACCTAAAAGCCGTTATAGAAAATAGTGTTGAAAAGAATTCTATTCATAATAAGTCTAGTTCAGCTCGTCTCTGCCAGCAGTTTTGCCCAGTACGATGTCTCATGGAGCCATTATTTTGAGATGGAGCCGGCATTCAACCCCGCCGCAGTGGGGAAAGAAGACAAACTTAATATCGCGGGCTCTTATGCGATGGACTTCGCAGGTTTCGAGAACAACCCGAAGGTGCTGTACATCGGGGCAGACATGCCGTTTTATTTTGCCCGCACCTATCATGGTGCCGGTTTGTCGTTGCTCAACGACCAAATAGGCTTGTTCACCCACCAGAATTTGACGTTGAAATACGCCATTAGGACAACTCTTTTCGGTGGCCGTCTCAACATCGGTGCGCAGGCGGCTTTGATCAGCGAGAAATTTGATGGCTCGAAACTTGACTTGGAAGACTCGAGCGACCTCGCCTTTGCCAAGTCAGAAGTGACGGGGACAGGCTTCGACCTGGGTTTCGGGCTCTATTATCTGCGCCGCCCGTGGTATGTCGGCATCTCGGCCCAACATGTGCTCGCCCCTTTGATAGACTTGGGAGAGACCAATGAGTTGAAGATTACCCCGACATTTTATTTGACGGGAGGATACAATATTAAATTAAGAAATCCGTTTTTAACAATACATCCCTCTGCATTAATCCGCACAGACGGGAAAGCATACCGTGCCGACATCACTTGCCGCCTGGCATACACCAGTGATGCGAAGCACATGTATGGCGGCATCAGCTACAGCCCCATGAACTCGATAACAGTCCTCATCGGAGGCGCTTTGCACGGCATCAATGTGGGCTACAGCTACGAGGTCTACACCTCAAACATAAATATCGGAAATGGCAGCCACGCGCTGTTCGTCGGTTATAAAACAGACATCAATTTATTCAAGAAAGGAAAAAACAAGCATAAAAGCGTACGAATACTTTAAAGAAATTGAAGAAGATAAAAAGAAAAGAGCAAAATATGAGAACAAGTAAGATGACAATCGCATTAGGAGTGCTGGCATTCTCTTTGGTATTAGCCTCTTGTTTCGGCAGTAAGGCCTCTTCGTCGGCAGGTCGCGGCGGCGAGGTCGTCGGCGTCGGGGGCGGGAAGGGGGTCAGCGAGCCGGCTCCTTTTGGCATGACCATGGTCAAACGTGGATACCTGCGAATGGGTATTGAGAACCAAGACAGTCTTTGGGGACGGAAGACACCGGTAAAGGACATTTCCGTTGACGGTTTTTGGATGGACGACACCGAGGTGACAAACTCCGAATACAAGCAATTTGTCATCTGGGTGCGCGATTCCATCTTGCGCACGCGTCTTGCCGACCCTTCTTATGGCGGCGACGAGAGCTACATCATCACGGAGGACAAAAATGGCGACCCCGTGAAGCCGCATGTCAACTGGAAAAAGCCTTTGCCAAGAAAGCCCAATGAAGACGAGCAAAGGGCAATCGAAAGTTTGTATGTCTACAATCCGGTGACAGGCGAGAAGTTGATAGATGCACGTCAGCTGAACTATCGTTATGAGATTTACGATTATACGGCTGCCGCTTTGCGCCGCAACCGCCTGAACCCGCAGGAGCGCAACCTGAACACAGACGTTACGGTGAATGCAGACGAAGTGGTCATGATTTCAAAAGACACGGCCTACATCGACGACGAAGGAAGAATTGTAAGGGAAACCATCAACCGACCCTTGACCGGGCCGTGGGATTTTTTGAACACCTACATCGTCAACGTGTACCCAGACACAACATGCTGGGTCAATGACTTCAAGAACTCGGACAATGAGATGTACTTGCGCAATTATTTCAGCAATCCAACCTACAACAACTATCCAGTCGTGGGAGTTACCTGGGAACAGGCAAATGCGTTCTGCGCATGGCGCACGGACTATTTGCTGAAAGGCTTGGGCAGCGAGGCGCGCTATGTGCAGCGCTATCGCTTGCCGACAGAAGCGGAATGGGAATATGCTGCGCGCGGAAAAGACGGTTCGGAATTTCCTTGGAACAATGAAAATGTGAAAAGCGGCGACGGATGTTTCTATGCGAATTTCAAGCCCGACAGAGGAAACTACACCAAAGACGGCAACTTGATAACAAGCCGTGTGGGCATCTATTCTGCCAACTCCAATGGGCTTTATGACATGGCAGGAAACGTCGCCGAGTGGACCAGCACGATCTATACGGAAGCAGGCGTGGATGCCATGAACGACTTGAACCCACAGTTGGAATACAAGGCAGCCCAGGAAGATCCTTATCGGCTCAAGAAAAAAAGTGTGAGAGGCGGGTCGTGGAAAGACCCTGAGTCTTACATCCGGTCGGCATGGAGAACTTGGGAATATCAAAACCAGCCCCGCTCATACATCGGGTTCCGTTGTGTGAGAAGTCTGGCGACCACTAGCAGTACAAAACAAAAAGTAACGAAATCAAAAAAGAAAAAGAGATGACAGAATATAGCAAATTCAATGTGGTCTACCGTTTGCAAAAATGGATGGACAGCGTGCCGGGGCAGACGTTCTTGAACTATGCCTACAGTTGGGGTGCATCACTCGTGATTCTCGGCGCATTATTCAAGTTGACCCACTTGCCAATGGCAAATCTCATGCTCTTCATCGGTATGGGTACGGAGGTCATCGTGTTCTTTCTTTCAGCATTCGACCGCCCGTTTGATAAGACGGCAGATGGATTGGACCTGCCGACAAGCTTGACGGCGGCGACAGAAGAAAAGGTGGAAAACGAAGCGCCAGCACCGGTGAAGGCAGTGTCTGGTGTGAAGACCATCGTCTTGGATACAACACCCAAGACATCAGCCATGGAATCATCGGCAGACCACGGTGCGGCGGCCGGCACACCTGCTGTGGCAAACCATGGCGAATGGGTGGGCCAACAACAAGACATCGCGCCGGAAATGGCAGAGGCGACCTCAAATTATGTGGAAGAATTGAACAAACTTACCATCATGCTGGGCAAAGTGAGCGAGCAGTCGGCACGGTTGACCCGTGACAGCGAGGAAATGGAGAACCTGAACCGCACACTTACTGGCATTTGCAAGGTTTATGAACTGCAGCTTAAAAGTGCGAGCTCGCAAATCGGCACCATTGACCAAATCAATGAGCAGACGCAGAAGATGGCGAAGCAAATTGCAGAACTCAACAAGATTTACACTCGCATGATTGAGGCCATGACCGTGAACATGCGGCAGGCGGCACCCGGCGTAATGCCGATGGCAAGCGACGAGGACTAGAAACAAGAGTTGATTACCATACAATTTTGTAAATGTAAATGGCTATAAAGAAAAGACCCGTATCACCGCGTCAGAGGATGATTAACCTGATGTATGTTGTCCTCATGGCAATGTTGGCATTGAACGTTTCCAATGAAGTGCTCAACGGCTTCTCCATTGTGGAAGAGAGCTTGAGCCGGACAACGTCAAACTCGACCAAGGAAAATGCGGCACTATATGAAGATTTTCAATCTCAGATGAAGAGCAATCCTGCCAAAGTGAAAGCTTGGTTTGACAAGGCCACAACGGTAAAGAGAATGAGCGACTCGCTTTATAATTTTGCCGAGCAACTCAAGTTGGAAATAGTACAAGAGGCAGATGGCCGACAAGCAGACGTGAAAAATATCCGGAACAAGGAAGACCTCGAGTCTGCCAGCTATGTAATGCTTGCACCGCGCACGGGGAAAGGCAAGCGGCTGCACGACGCAATTGTGGATTACAGGGGAAAAATATTGAAATTCGTGACCGACAAGCACCAACGTGACATCATCGCGGGCAATTTGTCGACAGAAGTCCCTAAAAATGCCAATGGCTTTGACAAGACATGGCAGGAATACATGTTCGAGCAGATGCCCGTCGCGGCGGCAGTAACGCTGTTGACCAAGTTGCAGAGCGATGTGCGCTATGCCGAAGGCGAAGTTCTACATACCTTGGTGGCTAATGTTGACATGAAAGACCTCCGTGTGAACAAATTGGACGCCTTTGTGATACCCGAGAAGACAGCGCTGTATCCAGGCGAAACCTTCTCGGCCAACATCGTCCTGGCGGCAGTGGACACGACACAACAGCCAGAGATTTACATCAACGGCACGAAAATCAACTCGGATAACGGACGATATTCGTTCACCGCAGGCCGCCTCGGACAACATTCTTTTAGTGGCTACATGCTGCTGAAAAACAAGTCGGGAGAGCCGCTGCGCCGCGATTTTCTCCAAAAATATGAAGTTATTCCCGCGCCTAACACGGCCACTGTGGCGGCCGACTTGATGAACGTGCTTTATGCCGGCTACGCAAACCCGATGACGGTCAGCGTCCCCGGGATCCCGCAAAATGCAGTATCCGTGTCAATGTCAGGCGGCTCGCTGCGTTCCAGCGGAAACGGTAGATACATCGCCGTTCCGTCGGCAGTGGGCAAGGATGTGGTCTTTTCAGTGACGGTGAACGACAAGGGAAAGGTGCGGAAGATGGCAAATGTACCGTTCAAGGTGCGTAAACTGCCAGATCCTATCGCATACATCTCTTTGGGCTCAGACCGTTTCAAAGGCGGCGGGCTCGCCAAGGCTTCAATCATGGGAGCCACAGGCATAAAAGCAGCTATTGACGACGGGTTGCTCGACATAGAATTCCGCGTGAACAGTTTTGAAGCAGTGTTTTACGACAACATGGGCAATGCCATCCCCGTGGCTTCCTCAGGTTCTTCGTTCTCACCGCGACAAAAAGAGATGTTCAGGTCATTGGCACGCAACAAGCGGTTCTACATAACCCGTGTGTCGGCAACAGGCCCTGACGGCATAACGCGCAACCTGCCAGGTGCGCTCGAAGTGATTGTAAAATGAATTTAAGAAACCCAGATAAGATTCAATGATGATGAAGAAAATATTTTTGATGTTGCTCATCGCATTTGTAGTACAAGGCGTGAGTGCACAGCCGGAAGCTCGTCGCAAAACACAACAGCCGATCCGTTCAAACGCTGACAATATCACGATGCGTTCAAAAATAACATTCCCTGTCACGGCAAACATGTCTGAGGACGTGGTTTGGCGCAGGGACATTTACCGTGAACTAAACCTTGAAGAGGATGCCAATGCAGGCTTGTATTATCCAGTAGAGCCGATGGGCTCCCAGATGAATCTGTTCACATATATTTTCAAGTTGATGATGAGCAATCAGATAAAGGTCTATGAATACAGGTTGGACGGCAACGAAGTGTTCAACGATGCGGCAATCGTGCAACGCAAGGCATTTTTGGACAATTATCACATCTACTATGAAACGAATAACGGCCGTACACACATTGATAATAGCGACATCCCCTCGCGTGAAGTGAAAGGCTACTTCATCAAGGAAAGTGCCTATTACGACCAATCTACCTCAACATTCCATACCAAAGTGCTGGCATTGTGCCCCATCATGATGCGGGAGGACGATTTTGGCGAAGGCTCGACCAAATATCCGCTTTTCTGGGTAAAATATGATGACTTGGCACCATTTCTCGCCAAACAAATCATTATGACCAGCAACCTCAACAATGCGGCAACCATGAGCATCGATGACTATTTCACGCTTAACCAGTACCGTGGAAAAATCTACAAAACGACGAATATGCTGGGGCGGACCTTGGCACAATACTGCAATACCGACTCTGCGCTTACTGCGGAGCAACGACGCATCGAACGCGAATTGGTAGAATTTGAAAAGAGTGTCTGGGGCGAACCGGAGAAGAAAGAACAGGCGCAGGCCGTGGCCGCCGACAGTGTCGCAGTGTCTAAAAAAGAGGCAAGGGCAACGGCAAGAGGCCGCAGGACGAGAACGTCAGAACCCAAGGTTAGGCAAACTAAACAACGTTCCTCAGGCACTTCCTCGCCGGGCTCCTCTGCGCGAGTCTCGGTAAGACGCCAACGCAGATAAAACGACACCATCTAAAAGGGGGGAGAGAAGGCCCTTCCTCCCCCTTTTACTTTGGAAACATGAACTAAAGCAAATAATAAATCTAAAAAATGAAAAGAATTTTTGTATTGACGGCGCTTGTCTTGATGTTCGGGGTTAGGATGGCGCATGCACAAGTCAAAATCGGTGTGAAGGCCGGTGTTAACCTCAATGAATTGTCCTTTGGGCAAGAATTGTTCTCCACGACGAATCGCTTGGGATTTTTTGCCGGGCCAACAGTGCGGGCAATCATCCCGGCTTTGTATGGTTTCAGCGCAGACCTTTCCGCACTTTTCGATCAGCGTTCTGCTCAATTACAGATGCGTGAAGGCATCCCTGAGGAATGGAGCAAGAAAAACATTTATCAGCGGCAGATTTCGTTCCCGTTGAACCTCCGTTATGGGCTGGACTTAGGAAAGAGCACCAATGTCTTCCTTTTCGCAGGCCCTCAACTCTCGTTTGTCGTGGGCGACAAAGAGCAGACGCTAATCCGCGACATTGCAGAATGGCGGCTGAATGATTCCAACTTGAGCGCAAACTTAGGTGTTGGCATGACTTTTTTTACCAATTTTCAATTGACATTGAACTATAACACCTCTGTCGGGAAGACGGGCGAGGTGAATATTGGCGAGGCTTTTGGAGATTTGAAAGACTTGCATAAGACCTACAAGGGGCGTGCCCATGCGTGGCAAATCTCGGCAGCCTATTTTTTCTAAAGACATCATCTTAATATCTTGCATTTGGCGGTTGTGGAGAATTTCAGCTTCACAACCGTCTTTTTTTGACACTAAAAACGTCGTTATACGGCCTAAAACACAATATTTTAAGCATAAAAGCGTTTATTAATCATGCAGTGGACAGACAGAATAAGGCAAGTCAAGATTGTTCTTGTGATAGCGGCAGTATGTATTGCTGTCATCTCGCTAATTGTCTCACATTTTTTGGTTCGCGACCTCTCTAAAGAAGAACGCAACAAAATGGAGGTCTGGGCCGAGGCAATGCGCTCGCTGAACACTGCCGATGAGAGCACTGACTTGAACTTGGTGCTGAAGGTCATCAATGAAAACCACACCATCCCGGTGGTCGTGACAGACACCAACGGTGCCGTGACTGTTTTCAGGAACCTCAATGTCAATGGCAAGGAAATGGCGTATGCAGACAGCCTGGCCTTGGCGACAAAATTGGCGGGAAAACTGCTGCGTGACGGAAAAGTCATTCGCATAGAGTTGGACGACAGCCTGCATAAAGACCATATCAACGTTTGCTATGACGACAGTGTCCTTATCAAACGGCTTTCAGCATGGCCCTACGTTCAGCTGGGCGTGGTGATGCTCTTTGTCGTCATCGCCATCTTCGCGCTGTTGACATCCAAGCGGGCAGAGCAAAATAAAGTTTGGGTGGGCTTGTCGAAAGAAACGGCACATCAGCTCGGTACGCCGATTTCCAGCCTCATGGCATGGACAGAAATCTTGAAGGAGAACTATCCCAACGATGAACTGATTCCCGAAATGGGGAAAGACGTGTTGAGGCTCCAACTGATTGCCGACCGCTTCTCGAAAATAGGGTCGCTCCCGGAGCCGGTGCCATCAAGCCTGAACACGGTGATGGACAACGTCATCAATTACATGGATCGGCGTATACCGAACAATGTCCAAATTCTAAAAGAATTCCCTGAAAACGACGTTGTGGTGAAGATAAACGACTCCCTTTTTGAATGGGTAATCGAAAATCTTGCCAAAAATGCAGTCGATGCCATGAACGGCGCTCCCGGAACCATTACCTTACATGTCGAAGACACCGACAAGAAGGCTGTCATTGATGTGATTGACACGGGAAAAGGCATCAAGAAGAAAGATGTCAGCAATGTGTTCAGGCCAGGCTTTACAACCAAAAAGCGAGGTTGGGGGCTCGGACTTTCATTGGCAAAACGTATTGTGGAAGAATACCATGAAGGTAAAATCTATGTTAAAAATTCTGAAATCGGAAGGGGGACTACTTTTAGGATTGAGTTGAAGAAATAATTCTTTCATTCTTTTTTCTTAAATAATCTTTATTGCTGATTTTTTGTAAGACATTGATTGATAGAATGTTAAAATGTTATCCATCATTACTCCGGAAGCTCGTACATTGCTTTATTTGTTCGTGATATTGTCGATGATTTGGTCGTTTTCGTCGGTTGAAAACCGTCGTTTTTTTTGATTTTTACCTAGTAAACACATCCCGTTTTTGAACTTTCAATAAAATATTGAAAATAAGTTCCTTAAAATCTTGTTTTCCAGCCATTTTTTCATTAACTTTGCCCTAAATTGTAAATGTTTATGAATAATCAACTTCGGGTAATTATCAGTGGCGGTGGAACCGGCGGACACATTTTTCCAGCTATCTCCATTGCCAATGCTGTCCGTGCGATGCGTCCAGATGCCGAAATCCTATTTGTCGGAGCCTTAGGAAGGATGGAGATGCAGCGGGTCCCGGCGGCGGGTTACGCCATCGAGGGCTTGCCCATTTGCGGCTTTGACCGGAAACGGTTGTGGCGCAATGTGGCAGTCTTCTATAGGATTTGGAAAAGTCAGCGTTTGGCGCGGGAGATTATTCGTAAGTTTCGTCCGTCAGTGGCGGTAGGCGTTGGCGGCTATGCTAGCGGACCGACGTTGAACCAATGTGCCGCTATGGGGATTCCCTGTCTGTTACAAGAGCAGAACTCGTATGCCGGTGTGACCAACAAATTGCTCGCAAAGAAAGCGGCGAAGATTTGTGTGGCGTATGAGGGCATGGAACGCTTTTTCCCGAAAGAGAAAATGATGTTGACGGGCAATCCTGTGCGTCAAAACCTTTTGGACACAGCCCTCTCGCGCGAAGATGCTATTCGGCAATTTGGCTTGAATCCAGAGAAAAAGACCATTTTGCTGATAGGCGGCAGTTTGGGCGCAAAAACGTTGAACGAAAGCATTTTAAGCCACTTTGGTCAGCTCAAAAGGAGCCAAGTCCAATTGATTTGGCAGACGGGGAAAGCCTATCACACGGCAATTCTGGAACGTTTACAGTCTGTTGGGCCATTGGAAAATGTGAAAGTCTTCGACTTCATCAGCGACATGGGGGGGGCTTATCGTGCGGCCGACCTGGTGGTGAGCCGGGCTGGCGCTGGCAGCATCAGCGAGTTTTGCCTGATAGGCAAGCCTGTCGTGCTGGTACCTTCCCCGAATGTGGCGGAAGACCATCAAACGAAAAACGCTATGGCATTGGCGACAAAAGATGCTGCCGTGTTGGTGAAAGATGCAGATGCTCCAGCTTCACTTTTCGACAAAATGGTGGCATTGGCTGCAGACGAGGAACAGTTGAGGCGATTGAGCGAGAACATCCGTAAGATGGCATTGCCCAATTCTGCTGAAATAATAGCAAAAGAAGTAATTAATCTGGCAAAAACTAACGAAACGATATGACTTTGGAGGAGATAAAGGCCGTTTATTTTGTTGGTGCAGGAGGAATAGGGATGAGCGCACTTGTCCGCTATTTTGTCCGTCGTGGTGTGGCAGTGGCCGGTTACGACAAGACTTCGACACCGCTGACCGAGCAATTGGAAAAGGAAGGCGTGTTGCTGCATTACGAAGAAAGTGTGGAGCAGATACCATCATTTTGTCTGGAAAAAGCCACGACTTTAGTGGTTTACACGCCCGCGATCCCCGATGACCATGAAGAATTGAAATATTTCCGTGCCCATGGATTTGAAATACAAAAACGTGCTCAGCTTTTGGGCACGTTGACGCGCTCGAACAAAGGCCTTTGTGTGGCAGGAACACACGGTAAGACCAGTACGTCAACGATGTGTGCGCACATCATGCACCAAAGCCGACAAGGCTGCAATGCTTTTTTGGGAGGTATATCTAAGAATTATAACACCAACTATATTTTATCGGACGACAGCCGCTATGTCGTCATCGAAGCAGACGAGTTCGACCGCTCCTTCCACTGGCTTTCGCCTTGGATAAGTGTCATTACCTCCACGGACCCCGATCATCTTGATGTCTATGGGACGGAAGAGGCCTATTTGGAGAGTTTTGGGCATTATACGTCATTAATTCAGCCAAATGGAGCACTGATCGTACACCAAGGGCTGAAATTAAAACCGGCCGTACAGGCAGGCGTGAGGGTTTATGAGTATTCACGCGAGACAGGTGATTTTCATGCCGAAAACATCCGGATAGACAATGGCAAAATCCTTTTCGACTTTGTCTCTCCTAAGGGTGTCGTCCATGATGTATGTTTGGGGCACCCCATCCCGGTCAATATTGACAATGCGATTGCCGCTATGGCGATGGCACAGTTGGCAGGATGCACTGACGAGGAATTGTCGGCGGGGATTGGCAGCTACTTGGGCGTTGAGCGGCGTTTTGACTTCAAGGTCAATACGGCTCGTCACGTCTTGTTGAGCGATTATGCCCATCATCCTAAGGAAATATTGGAAAGCGCCAAAAGCATGCGGCAGCTCTACCGGCATCGTAAGATAACGGCGATGTTCCAACCCCATCTTTATACCAGGACGAGAGATTTTTACCTGGAGTTTGCCCAGGCGCTCAGTTTGTTCGATGAAGTGTTGCTTTGCGAGATTTATCCAGCGCGTGAAGTACCCATTGAAGGGGTCACGTCTTCATTGATTTACGAGCATTTGGCAGATGGTGTGCAAAAAGAGTTGATAAAGAAAGACGAGGCCCTAAACATCGTCGGCAGCCGCGACTTCGACGTGCTCATCGTGCTCGGTGCCGGCGACTTGGACAATCTGGTTCCGCAGATGGCGGAGTTGATGTCAGCTAAATGAGAGAAAGCATTGATGTTAGAATGATTTTTTAGAACGAAGACAAGATAAGATGCGTATTTGGAAGAAGACATTGATGATCTTACTGGATGTACTGTTGGCGGTATATCTCATTTTTGCCGTTACATCGTTCAATCAGCCCGATGTGTCCGCAAAAGTGTGCAAGAAAGTGCCGATAGATATCCAAGATGAGAATACCAATGGCTTTTTGAACAAAGAGGAACTGCGGCACTTGCTTGAAAAAAAGAAAATCTACCCACTGGAGAAGCCAGTGTGTGAAATCAATCCGCGAAAGGTTGAGGAGTTGCTGAAAAGCAGTCCGTTTGTGCAAAGTGCAGAATGTTATTTGATGCAAAACGGTCATGTGAACATTGAAATCACCCAGCGCCTCCCCATTGTCAGGATAAAAAGTGAGGAGGGTGACGACTATTACTTGGACGATAATGGCGGCATCCTGCCCCATTCTCACTACACTTCAGACTTGATCGTTGCAACGGGGCACATCAGCCGCGCTTTTGCAGCCTCCTATCTGCCCAAGGTGGCGACATGGATCATGGGGCACGAGTTGTGGAAAGATCAAATCGTTCAAATCAACGTCCTTCATGACTTGGGCATTGAATTGGTGCCGAGAGTAGGCGAGCATGTCGTCTTTTTAGGCTATTTGCCCGAATTGAGGAAAAAAGAGAGGCATCGCGAGCAAGTAGAGAAGTTCTTGGCAGCGAAATTGGACAGGTTGATGAAATTCTATCAATACGGACTTTCCAAAGTCGGTTGGAATAAATATTCTTATATAAATTTAGAGTTTGATAATCAGATAATTTGTAAAAAAAATAAAAACATATAGCGTATGGCAAAACAGTTTATTGTTGCAGTTGAGTTGGGGTCGTCCAAGATGACGGGCATCGCCGGAACGAAGAACGTTGACGGCAGCATTACGATATTGGCCGTGGAGCAGGAAAATGCGTCGTCGTGTATTCGCAGAGGGGTGGTTTATAACACTGACAAGACAATTCTTGCGCTTTCCAATATAATCAAGCGTTTGAAAATGGCATTGAAGACCGAGATAACACAAGTGTATGTCGGTGTGGGAGGCCAGTCTATACTGGGCAAGCAAAATGTTATTGTCAGAGAGTTTGAAACCGAGGAGAAAGTAACCCAAGACATGGTCAACCAACTCATGGACTCAAACCGTAGCATGGAATATTATGACCAGGAAATCCTAGATGCCATTACGCAGGAATATAAAGTCGACCACCAAAACCTGCTTGATCCGGTAGGCATACAATGTACTCGCTTGGAAGGACATTTCCTGAACATCTTATGGCGCCATTCGTTCTACCAAAAGCTCAACCAATGCCTTGAAAACGTGATAGGCATCGCAGACCTGTATATCGCACCGCTGGTCTTGGCAGAAAGTGTATTGACTGAGGCGGAGCGGCGCTCGGGCTGTGTGCTCGTGGACTTGGGAGCTGAAACGACAACGGTTTCAGTCTACCATAAAAACATTTTGCGCCATCTCTCCGTCATCCCATTAGGATGCAGGAACATAACGAAAGACATCATGTCCCTGCAAATGGAAGAAGAAGAGGCGGAAGCCATGAAACGCAAATACGGCAGTGCCTTCACCTCTGTAGAGGCCATTGACGAGAAGCTAGAACTTCCTATTGACGCGGAACGAAGAGTGAAAAATACCAAGTTCATAGAGATCATAGAGGGAAGGGTCAATGAAATCATACAGAATGTGCGCTTTCAGGTGGAATCTCAGAAATATGACATCGACAAACTGCTGGGCGGCATTGTCTTGACGGGCGGCGGCTCTAATATGAAAAATATTGAGGTAGCCTTCCGGCACAATATCAACGTGGAGAAAATCCGCATCGCACGATTCGTTACGCAGACCATCACCTCCAGCAATACCGACATGATACCTCATAATGGAGAATTGAATACCGTCTTGGGATTACTGGCAAAAGGCAATGAAAATTGTGCAGGAAAGCCGCTCAGCGACGATTTGTTCGCCAATGAAGAGACACCGCCAATAGTTGAAGGAATTCATAAAGTCCGTAATATAGAAGAAACCGCTGGGACGGGAATCGTGCTCACAGCTGCTGAAAAACAGCGGCAAAAAGATGAGGCCGATCGCAAGCGTGAAGAGGCAGAAAACGAGAAGCAAAAAAAGGACGAAAAAAAGAAAAGTGGGGTCTTTGGCAAACTCATCAGCGGTATAAAAAGTTTTGGACAGACTTTGATACAAGGAGAAAACGAGAGTGAAGAGGAGCAATCATAATGTTTTAAAAAAGAAAATCATGGTAGATATTTACAATTATAAAGACGAAATAGGCTTTGTCATGCCTGAGGAAGGAAAAGGACACATCATCAAGGTCATCGGCGTTGGCGGCGGCGGCGGAAACGCCGTCAGTCACATGTATAAAGAAGGAATACATAACGTGTCTTTCGTTTTGTGCAATACCGACGCCCAGGCACTTAGCGCCTCTGCCGTCCCCGTGCGTTTACAGCTGGGGAAAGAAGGACTAGGAGCCGGCAACAAGCCTGAAAAAGCGCGTGAGGCCGCCGAAGAAACGATTGATAGCATCAAAAGAATGCTGGACGACGGGACAAAAATGGTTTTTATCACGGCAGGAATGGGTGGTGGAACAGGAACCGGAGCCGCACCAATTATTGCAAAGATAAGCCGGGAGATGGGCATACTCACGGTAGGAATCGTAACCATACCTTTCAAGTTTGAAGGCAAACGGAAAATAGACCAAGCGCTTGACGGCGTGGAGGAAATGTCGAAACACGTCGACGCACTTCTGGTTATCAACAACGAAAAACTAAGGGAAATTTACCGAGACCTGAAAACAGAAGAAGCTTTTGCCAAAGCCGATGGAATTTTGAGCGTGGCGGCAAAGTCCATCGCCGAAATCATCACTATTGAAGGCAAGGTAAATGTTGACTTCAATGACGTGAAAACCGTATTGGAAAACGGAGGAATCGCCATCATGAGCATGGGAGAAGGGGAAGGGGAAGAACGAGTGAAAGTGGCTATTGACAACGCATTGCACTCACCGTTGCTCAGCAATAGCGACAAAATCTACAACTCTAAGAAAATCCTTCTGAATATCGCATACAACCCCAACGGAGAAGATGCTTTAGACATGGAGGAAATGGACGAAATAACAGAGTTCATGGAAAAATTTGACTCCGATTTTGAATTCAAGTGGGGAATTGTGAAGGACGAAGAATTAGGGAAAAAAGTAAAAGTTACCATCCTAGCAACTGGCTTTGGCTTGAAAGAAGTGGACGGCATGTCGGCACATCTGAAAAAATATTCAATAGAAACTGCCGAAAAAGAAGCGGAAGAAGCGGAAAAAGAGGCAGAACGCGAATTGAAACGGAAAGAATTTTATGGAACAACAGGCCAGGGAGGGTTTACAAAACGCACACCACACATCTTTGTATTTAAGTCAGAAGACCTTGATAATGAGGATGTTATACTTGAGGTGGAAACCGTGCCCACCTATCAAAGATCGAAAGCCAATCTGGACAACATCAAGAAAATGAGTATGGGGTTTGATAAAAATATTAAAATTACCACCAAAGAAAATACACAAACAGAAGCAGTGCAAAGCTCTATCTCGTTTGAATCATAACAAAGATTACAGTCGAGAGTGTAAAGTAAATGAGACCTTCAGTTTCCTATTCTGGCACAGTTTACTTTACACTCTCCCTCCTTTTTCTTCCCTTTTTTTGTTTTTTTCGGCCTTTCGCGCCGCTCCCCTCCATTTTTTGGGGAACCTTCCTTTCTTTTCCTTTCCTTTCCTTTCCTTTCCTCCTTCCTTCCTTTCTTTCTCTGTATTCTTTCTTATTCTTTTTCTTTCTTTCTTTCTTTCTTTCTTTCTTCCCTTCCCTTCCCTTCCTTTTGGCATCTGTTCTCCTTTCCTCTTTCCCTTGTTTTCCCCTTTCCCTTTTGTCCTTGTTTCTTTTGTTTGCAATATATATTATGGTGTTTCCTTTCAGTT
>ODAI012423888.1_pt1 | contig 16536 bp, 17 predicted proteins | sample 1539321 | NCBI WGS metagenome assembly ODAI01 (sample SAMN02144231, study PRJEB22623) | gut metagenome | biome: sheep rumen | host: Ovis aries | place: New Zealand | reverse complement strand
TGATGCCTTTCTCTTTGCAATAGGCAATCAGTACCTCGTGGTCTTCTGCAGACAATTCCAGTTTCTTCAGCATCTGGTATTGGCTATCACCGTCTTTACCAATGTTCTTCTGCTGATACTCTGCTTGTTTGGCTGCCTTGGTGACAAGCTTTGATGCTTTGAAGGTCTGGAACTTGATATAGTCCACACCAGCCTCAACAGCCTTGTCAACCAGTTGTTTGGCTAATTCGATAGAACCATTGTGATTAACACCAGCTTCGGCTATGATTATTGTATGCATTATTTCGACTTAATTTTCAGTATGGCAGGATTACCTGAATAGATACCTTTTATGTTGATAGACTTTCTCACCAGGGAACCCGCACCAACGATAATATCATCTCCAATCGTGATGCCATTGGCCAAGACTGACTGGCTACCGATAAAACAGTTAGCTCCTACTTTACAATCGCCATTGATCATTGTTCCTGTAGAAATATGGCATTGGTCGCCGATCAAAGTATCGTGTTCCACGTTGGTAAAAGTATTCAGAATAACATTATTACCAACCTTAGCTCCAGCATTAACAAAAACGTGATGCATTACCACCGTTCCTTCACCAATGGTAGCATATTTAGATACATGGGCCGTGCTTGCAATGATTGTTGCCAGCTTTCCACCAGCCTCCTTGACTCTGTGAAAGAGCTTAATACGAGTGGCTGGATTCTTGATAAAGCCAACAGTAATGACAAAATCTGCCTTATCAACATATTGTAGGATGTCATCGTCAGTACCGATCACCTTGGTTGATAAGATCTGCTTACCAACTTCTTCTGGCAAATCCAGCACACCAAGAATGCTGTAACCAGCACTCTCAGCTGCTTCAATCACTGACTTGCAGTGGCCACCACCACCGACAAGAATCAAGGGTTTGTTCATTATGGTTTTAAGTTTGCTTGATAATCAAGTTTTGCAAAATTTTGGATAGAATTAGCTATTCTACCGATGTCATTAATATTATTGCGATAATAATAGAGTTCATCAGGAAGAAGGAATGCAGAAAACTTATCATCTGTGTTGTGGAATAGAACCACATGCCCATTCTCCACCTGAATCAATATATATCCACGGGGATTCCCTGGCTTTACAAAGTCCTTATACTCCGCGTTGGCATCTAATGCTGCTCTTATCGCTGCATCGTTATCTGTAAACTTAATCATAATATCAATTTTTGATTTTTTTTATAACAGTTTCTCTAACTTTAGTAATTACCACTACCTGACAACCATTCTTTCAGAGTAATCCTTTTGGGCTTACCATCGAACCCTTTATAGACAACTGTCAGCATCTTTTGTCCATAACTGTTTTCAATCTCATCCACGTATGGATAAATCTCCAAGTACTCATTGCCGTCGTACAAGGATGTCAAAGAATCTACCATCGGAAGTATCGCCATATTATTAGCTGGCAACTTTTGCTTGTCTGCAATACCAACCTCCCAGTTGCACCACATGGAAGCAAGAGCCTTGTTAGTGGCTAAAAACAGGAATCTGTCGCAAGTGCTAATCACTTCTTTTATTCTAACAGCCGTCTCGCCACATGTTTCCTTGGGTTGCTTCTTATCCATACTGTCGATATACGGAACTACATTGTAGTCGCGCTTCAGAAAGTTGAGCAAGCCTTTCAAATCCTCCAAATCGCTATGCTTATGAGAGATAAATACAGTTGTGCCACTGGCAGAGCGGATGCCATCGGAACTAAAATACCTTGTACGAGTATATGACTCATTGACAATATTGGAATCGCCAATGCGACTGTATGCATTAAAACGTCCTCTTACTAATTTCATAAATTATCGTATTCTGTAATACAAAAACCTATTGAATTTTATGCATTTACACTTATGTGCAAATCATAGTCTTGCCAATGGTCTTTTTTCTCTTCAGCTCGCTCAATGTAGTAATTGATGTTGCTGATAAAATCATCCCATTTCACTAAAGATATATAACTACACTCGCCACGCCATATCGTATCACCATTTGCGCACTTATAAGTATTCGTTTGCTTCTTGTTAAACATATTCTTTTTCAGAATATTAAACATCCACCCGCTATTGATAATCCTACAAGGTGAATCACAACAATTTCCTTGTGACAATGCATATTCATAACTTCCATCTTTGTCAGGGATAACCACTCCGACGACACCGTTGCGGTGACTGGTACCTTTGTCAGTATATATCTCCCGAATGGAATAGTATATTTCCCACGGAATCCACTGACTCTTGTCGTAACTGTTAGGATTCTTCATTCCCGCAGATATAAGAACAATGGTACAGGTCGTTGGCCATATCATCTTCTTCAGGTGGTCATAGATGTAATCATCAGACTTGTCAGACAAGTCATTGTCTCCCTTTTCACCACAATATACTTGTCCGTTATCCGGCAATAAGAGTTCTAATTTGTCAACATAGTCCCTTCCCCAAGTATAAGGCGTAATACCAGGTAGTGGACGGACATTCTTATCCTGATATTTATAAGAAACAAACACGTTGTGTCCCATAGTCATTAATTATATATCCTGCATTCCAAAAAGCGAACAAAACCAAGAAAACACAGAGCAGATAGAATCCCAATTGAGGATAATAGTTATTAGAAGTAACACACCAAAGACGCACAGATAAAACGTTTTTTCCGATTCCGAGTACCAGCGATCGTTGGTTCTTACATATCCAAGTGCCTTTTCTTCGTCTGTCAAGGTATCTTTTGATAGCGGTGCGAAGTTATACAATGCTGAATTGTATAAAGCTATCTTTGTCTCATTATCCGCATCATCTGCTAATGCTTTTGCTTTGATTATAAAATCAAGCTCGCGATTTCGCATCCTTCGCTCAAGATGGAGATAGAACACATCAAGATACCAAAATGCGACTGCTGGCAGCACAGCAAGCAATATCCAGCCGTTCAGAGCATCAATACCACAGCTTAGAGCAAGAAAAGCTGCGACTATAGTTACAATCCAACTCTTGCAGCTATTACTATTAGATGCCATTCTGGTAATGTTATCCTGCATCATTTGCAAGTATTGACGGTCATCTTCAGAATAACTTAGTTTAGCCATATTTGAGAATGTTTAAGAGGGAAAAAGAATGCGTCTGCTTGTATTGCCTGAAAAGATATATAAAGTAATCTAAACTTCATATTTCTTAATCTATCAAATCTTTGATGGCATCGCAAAGGGTGACAGGGGACAGATCGTGTCACCAATCGTCCCTACCATCTCAGGCATATCCATTATGCCCAAGATAGTATAGCCCGCACTCTCCACCACATCAATGACAGATTTGCAGTGGCCGCCGCCACCAACAAGAATCAAGGGTTTATGCATAATTACAGTTTCAGATCAGAAGGACGTACGGAACTCGGAATGTTTACTACTCTATCCGCAAACCAGATGGTATTCTTTAAACCATCGTTCTCGCAGTTCTCGAACATCGGCAGACGGTTCATGAGTTCCCAGATGGGACGGGTCATTACACCGTTGTCATTTGTGTACTGAAGGAAGTTTTGTTGTGCCTCTTTGTCTTTCAGAATAACAGAGTTGAGCCAATAGTTGCTGCGAGTGTTCTCTGGTTCTACGAAAAAGTCTATCTCAGGAATGTCCTTGAAGAACTCTTCGTAAGCCTTGGCCGTCTCTCGCTTACTGGCTACATACTCTTCGATATGCTCCAACTGTGCACAGCCCAGGGCGGCATTGATGTTTGGCATACGGTAGTTGTAGCCGATATGATCATGACGGAACTCCCAACGATGGGGAATCTTGGCTTGGGTGGTGAGATGCTTGGCAAAAGCACCAAGCTCTTCATCATTGAATAGCATCATGCCACCGCCACCTGTCGTAATGGTCTTGTTACCGTTGAAGCTTAAAGCACCTACTTTGCCAAAGGTGCCGGTATGTTTCCCCTTATAGAGAGAACCGATACTCTCGGCAGCATCCTCAACCAAAGGAATGCTATACTCGTTAAGCACTTCTACCAATTCGTCAAGATGTACAGGATGTCCGAAAGTATGCATCGGCACACAAGCACGAACCCTGCGACCGGTGCGTTTGTTATAGCATTGCCCATTCTTCATCTCGGCATTCTTTGTGATCCACTCACGAACGGCGACAGGAGACAGTCCCATTGTATCCCTGTCCACATCAATGAACACTGGGTGCGCACCAATATAACTCAGTGCGTTACATGTCGCTATGAAAGTCAATGCCTGCGTGAGCACCTCGTCATCACGTTCTACTCCTGACAACATCAACGACATATGGAGGGCATTGGTTCCGCTGACAACTACTACGGCACGTTTACAGCCTGTGTACTTAGCGATGTCTTCCTCAAAACGATCAACGAACTTACCTACAGAAGAGACGTATGTAGTATCAATACATTCGTTGAGGTATTTTTTTTCATTACCAATGAATACTGGTACAGCTAATGGCACAAAGTCCTGAGCGTCATATAAATCATGAATGAAATCTGCTACTATCTTGAATTCCATAATTACATTTTTTGATCTAGATTCTTTCCTTTTTCCTCATGCTCGAAGTTTGGGATAAACTCCTTGATGGCCTCCACAACCTGCGCCTTGGTAAAGCCGTCTTTTTGGAAAATAGCTTCAAGCTTATCGAAGAAAGTATTTATTTCATCCATATTATGGCGAGTGGTTTGCTCTACGACTCCAAGGGATTGGAAGCGCTGCATGTCAATCTTCTCTTCTGGCACATAAAACTCTTCGTAGGCTTTTTCGCCTGTGGTGTCACTTTTGAAGTACACCGTTGGGTACTTTGGAAGTGAAGAGTGAAGAATGAATAATTTAAAAGCTGCCGCCTTCTTTTTTGCTTCTTCGTCTGACTGACACAGATCTTTCTCAAATCCCTGGGCTTTGATGAAATCATCGCAGATGGAAGAGAAGGTGAGCATCTGGTCTTCAACGAGTTTCGGGAAGAAAACTTCTCCGGGGTTTCCCAATATACAGGCTAACATACAAATCTGACCGCTCTCTTCTGGAGAGACGAAGTAACGCTTCACATCGCTTGGCGCAGCAAGGGGTTGTTGCTTCTGAATACGGTGGAGCCAACCGTCAGGTAGAGAACCGTTGCTGAAAGCAACATTGGCAAAGCGGGCGGTGGTAACTTTGAAATATTTATTGTATGCCATCACTAAATCTTCCATGATTCGCTTTGAGGCCCCCATAATGTTTACAGGATTAGCAGCCTTGTCGGTAGAGACACAGAAGAAATGCTTGGGGGGATAGACCGTCAGCAAATCCATCAATTTCTTGGCCTTGATGTCGTTATTCTCAATCAGTGCCTGGACACTGAAGCGGTCTTTCTCAGAACGTACATGCTTATGTGCAGAGAAGTTTGCAACGATGTCAAAGCCCTTCTCCTCACGGAAGATGCGCTCAAAGATAGGGTCTGCAAAGTTCAGCGTATAGCAGCGAAATTCATCAGGGACGTATAGGCCGTCTGTACTTCGAACATCGCGCACCAGTTCAGCTAAACCATTCTCGTTCAGGTCAACCACCACCACGCTTTTAGGCTCAAAGCGCAGCACGGCTTTGATGAAGCTAGAACCAATAGAACCGGCACCACCAATCACACATACCTTTTTTTCCTTTATCTCCCGTGATAGCACTTTCTTGTTTGCCTCAATATCTGTAGCAAACATACAGACGGGTCGAAAAGTTACGCTGTCAGCAATGAATTTATCTAAGTTGAACATTATATTTGATTTAAAATTAACTTTCTATAATTTGGTAAATAAACTAATTGCAAAATTGGTACTTCATATAACATAAAATGCATTTATCAAAAATAAATCATTAAAGTGTGAATTCGAGTCCCCTATATCACAGATGATGCTCTTGGTACTCGGTTTGATAGGACTGAAGTTCAGTTTAGAACTGACACAAGCCTTGATTCTATCATCTTCGAATATAGGAAGTTTTCAGTAGTAGGCCTTGCGCCGATATCAATGGCATCTTCATTGTCGATAATACGTTGAATTGCACAAGCCATACTTTCTGCATCTTCTTGTTCTACTCGTGTCCCAAACCGCCAGTTGTTACTTGCAGTCTCAGCTCCACCGACGTCGGTGCTTACAATGTAACAGCCACAGGCTGCCGCCTGACTGTAGACATTAGCAAAACCTTCATGTCGCGCGGACGATATGTAAACTTTAGCTCGTACGAAATAATCGAAAAGAACAGTTTGGTCGTAAATCATGCCGGTAAGAACTACCTTTTCCCGTAGATGTGGATTATCTTTATAGAAAGCTGCAATCTTATCTTTGTATGTTGTTTTCCCACCTAAAGTGAAACTATCTGTGATAGGGCCTATCAAGTAAACTCTCCAATCTTTAAGATTAACTTTTGTAAGAGCCTCCAACATCATGTCTGTATTTTTCTGATGGTTCCCTATTCGACCGACAGAGATCATTATTTTATCTTTTTCTTCCCATGGTCGTATCGTGAGTCTAAGTTTAAAGAATAATTCATCATCTAAACATGGGTATAGTGAAACCAGTCCATGCCATCTGTATAACTCATATGCCTGTTGCATTATGGCGTATGCACGCTCATTAGCCACGGGGAACTTAACATGATTAAAGAAGAAGTTTGTTAACCGTCGTTTCATCCATGCGCTGAGACCTTTTCCGTAGACAGCACCAGTTTCCAAGAAATCTAGTGCCTGAGGTTCTTCCATATCGCCAAACACAACAACCGAGACTTTGGGGTTGAGTTTCAACAGTAGCCATGTAAGTATCATGTGGTGGGCTGAGCAACCACAGAAAAATAGGGAATTAATATGTCTGGCCTTTGGAAGAATAAAATGAAACCAGTCTGAAATTTCATTAAACTTAGAAGCCAGTTTCCTTGGATTTCCTACCAGTTCTACATTTCGATGGTTTTCAGGAAGTTCCACATCTCCTTGATTACTGCCATACACTAATTTTAATGGTACTTGCTGTTTGCGAGCTAAATAATATGGTATTAGAAAGACGTCCTTTGTAAAGTACATCTTTTGGAATGTTGCCAAATATGCGATATTTGTCTTAGTGGTTGCCATTTGCCTAAAAGCTTTATAATAGGTGTGGTAAATATAATTCTTAATTTGTCAAAACATCAACGTGAAAATTGAAGAATCGGTTTACGGTAAATGTGTAGGCTTGTACAATTGAATTGCTATTACATTCAATGTATGCCGGTTGCTGCCAATATGTGATGTGATATGATGTACAATAATAAGTGCAATGCACACTACTCTGAGCAGTTCTACGCTTGCTATTCTCTTATTAGTATTCATAACATGTAACCGCTTTTCTCCAGCCATTCTCTAATTGATAGTATTCTCAATTTCCAGTCACTCAAATCCAAAGCGACAGATTTGTTTCTAATTACTAACTCTTGATAATCTGACACATTGGCAATGATATTCTGTACTTGTTCAATTATATGTTCCTCATCTAAATGGATAACAGGGTCATATCCAATTAAATCGATAAGCTCTTTGGGGGCACGGCCCAAAATGATGACACCTGATAGCATGCATTCCCAGTAGCGCTGAGTTAGTGTTTCAACGCCACCGGCAATCTCTGGTTGCATGTCGCAACGAGGTACACACAATACAATTTTTGAGTCGGCCAATGCATCCGACAAGTCTTTACGTGTGTGCAATATGGTCTTCTCACCTCGGCTACACATGGCGTTAATACCCTCGCCAAAGTTAAGGCTGCCATATTTCCTTGTGACACGGCCAAACTGTAGGAAGTCTATACTGCGACTCGTCAAAGGTTTCTCACCATGAAACAGGTGCGTCTCAATCCCCTCTGTAATGGTAAGGATATTTACTCCAGGTAGTCGGCGACGGAACTCGTCAGCAGTCTGCGACGAAGTAAAGACGGCCGACCTAACGCCATGCTTTTTGAACCACCCCTCGGTATAGTCCCACAACTTTGGCCAACAGTCCCATAGCACGGGAACTATTTCAAAGTGCCCCCACCACGGAAATGTGTCGATATCGAGGCTTGCCGGTTCGGCAAAGCAGAGAACAGCCTTTTTGCGGCTTTTCGGTACGAGAAACTCCAGTACATGGAGCATCGGACGTAACTTCCGCCATTTGTAGTATTTGCCTAGCGTCTTGCCGCCAGATTGAACCCAAGCCTGATAAGGAGCCAGTTTAAAGTTGCTGTTGTTCTCATAGAGCATGGGTTTCATGGATAATACTTGTTTATTCATTAACCTCAGGTTTGTTCAATATAATAGGTTACATTGTGCGTTAACACTCTTTTCTCTTCTGGTGGTAGCTGCATATAGTCTCCATAACTCTGGGTTAAAAAGAAATCATATTGTGATATGCAGCAATAGCGTGCCTTTTCAAAAGGCAGCAATATAATATCTTCTAAATCTTTCGCAGAAAAAAACATTAATTCATTCGAATTATCATACCAATAGTATAATACTTCATCTGTTTTTATCTGATGACAAAAAGAATTGTACGATTTTATAAGAGTGGAGCGAGAAGGATAAATAAATCTTTTTATTAAAGATTTTAAATCATACATTATCTTGCTGTCTCCTTGTTTTAAGGGAAAGCGTGTTGTCTTCCATATCAGTGAATTGAGTTTACTCCATTTTTTGAAATAGTTATGGAATGCTTCTTTCCTAATAGGCAGTTCTTCCAAAATAAATATGTCAACATGAACCCCAGACGTGTGGCCGAATTTTGTGTATTTGGTACCCTTTTTGACTAGTTTTGAATGACCATAAAAATATGTCTCATCAGTTTCAAATGATTGTAACCATAAATCAGGATAGGCATTTTGGATGCCATTGGCCATTTTGTCATAGTCTCTCCGTGGCATCATAATGTCTATATCATCATCCCATGGTATAAATCCCTTGTGGCGAATTGCGCCTAATAATGAGCCCCATGCGAGTGAATAGTGAATTCCGTTCGACATACAATATTCATGAATATTATCCATGATTTTGAGTTGCATGTTCTTGACTTCTTCGTTAGAGAGCTCTCGCCAGTTCGTTAATTTGTCTAAGTTCTTCATATCATTTTTTGCATCTTCTTTTATATTTTTTTTTACTGAGATAGATCCTCGTGTTCGATGGTGTCAGAGACCTTGCCAAAGCTTTTATCGTTTTAGTCGTTTTTCTAGTTCAAATAAATCATTGACAGTATCAATCTCATAGAGGTTGTCAAATCGTTCGACTTCAACATCCAGGGATTTTAGTTGCCTGACGACAGCTTCATCCCAAAACAGTGTTTCATATTGTCCTTTGTCAATCAAACTCTTTAACTCATCCCGAAGTAAGGCGGCGTTAGATCTTGTCCAGAACGAAATACCCGACATGACGTATCCTCGTCCGCTCCCCTTATGAATGTCCTTGAGTTTCAGTTTTTCGTCTGTTACCAGCCCCCATTCGTTCTCATAATGTTCATGCCATTTTGCGTAATATCTTGATTGGACAATATTGCTTGTAAAGCAATTCTCGTCCAAGAATACATCTCCTTCAACGACCCAGGTGTCACCAAAGCGTTCAAGGACCTTGTACATGGAGTAAATATTGTTGCAAGTATCATATTTTTCATTTAAAATAATCTCCACGTCGTACTTCTCTTTGAGGAATCCAAGTCGTTCGGCCTTATATCCAGAAACTAGCGTAATGTCATTGATACCTGCTTCGTGTAAGAATCTTATCTGTTGTTCCACCATAGGTGTACCCATGACGGATACCAGACACTTTGGAATCTCGTTGGTCAGTGGCCGGAGTCTGGTTCCCATACCAGCAGCCAATATAATTGCATTCATTTGTTATTTTTTTAGTAAGTAATTGTTGGCGTCTTTGAAGAACGACCAGATCATAATCATGATGATAATACCTATGGGAAAGGCTGCAATGATGGATACTGATTGAAGTCCATACATAGAATTCTCAGAGAATAACAACCCGATAGGGAAAAGAATGAACATGATGGCCCATAGACCGCGTATAGCCTTGTGGGGTTCTTCGTTGTTCCCCATCCGCTTATATGAATAGATGGATGCTATCAGCGTCAATGTGTCAAAAGAGGTTGAGTAGAACATAATCATCGTGACGACCAGCAGTAGCAAGGCGATTTCAGGAACTGGCAGTGTTCCAAGAATCTGGAGAATGGCTTCGTAATACGTACCGCCACCATCAATCAGGCCTACGATGTCAAGTCCGTGTTTCATCTGCTGGGCAAGCCCATAGTTTCCAAGGATGATAAACGAAGTGAAGGTCCCTGCGAGAGCCCAACCGTACCCTCCTAGTATCGTGTTCTTGATTGTACGTCCCTTGCTAATCATACCAATGAAAAAGGGTGTACCGATAGTCCAAGCCATCCAGTATGCCCAGTAGAATAGCGTCCAGTTTTGTGGAAATGAGGTTTCACGTAGTGGGTCGAGGGTGGTTGACAGGCCGATGAAATTTTGAACCATATTACCCATTGACTGGAATCCTGTTTCTAATATATAGCGGGCCTCTCCACCTAACAAGAAAACGTAAGCTAAGAATGTGAAGAAGAAGTACATACACCATTTGGCCATCTTCGAGATTCCCTTCATGCCAAACCATACTGCCAATGTGTATAGGATAGCAATGACAATAAGAATGATTATTGTCAGAGTGATACTGTCGTTTAGTCCAAATACTTTACATATTGCAGCAGACAAGAGAGGCGTGGCCAGCGAAAAAGTTGTTGCGATGCCTGCCAACATAGCCAGCAGGGCTATAATATCAATGATACGTCCTAAATACCCGTCCATCTTGCTGCCGAAGACCGGCCTGCATGCCTCGGAAAAACGTTGACGTTCCCGTTTGCGAACATGAATCATAAAGCCAAAACATGCTGCCAGCATCATGTGAAAACACCATGCAATAGGTCCCCAATGGAATAGGGGAAATGTAGGTGCCCACACTTGCATACTGCCCATAGCCTTGACGTGAGGGTCGCTTGCATACATTGCCCATTCGCTAAGCGAATAGAACATAATGTCGGCAGCAAGAGCCGATGTAAAAATCATTGCACCCCAGATGAAGTTACCATATTGAGGGATATTCCCTCCGCCCAATCTCACCTTTCCGTATTTTGAGAAAGCTGTCCAGATAGAAAGCCAGAAAACGCCTACACCTAATATGGCATAGTAGATACCGCAGTCGTCGCCAATGAACTTTCTGATAGCTTCAAGTATGGTCTTTGACCCCTCTGGTACGAGCGTGAATACAATGCCGAGAACGGCAACACCAGCAAAAGGTATCAGGGTTGTCAGCCAGTCTATACGTCTGTTCAATACTTCTTTTTCAGTCATTTTATTATTTGTTGTGTTGTTTGATACGTTTTAATGTCTCTATTCCACGGTTAAACCTGTCAATGCCGTATGTGCCGAAATCATCGCCCTTAGCCTCTTTGATCACAGTCCATAGTGACCAGAGCATATCCATCAGGAACTTGTAGACCTCTATTTTTTCTTTTGTGTCTTTTGGCACGTTTCCGTCAAAGTAGCAGTCGAGGAAAAAGTCCTCACTATCCTCCGAGAAGTCTGATTCTAGAAATAATGCCGCAAACTCCCAGTGTGGGTCATTCATCCCGCTATATTCCCAGTCAATGATATAAATCTTGCCTTGTTCGTCCTTGATGAAATTCTCCGGGACTGCATCGTTGTGGCAGGGGCGTATCTGAACGCCCAGTTCATTAAGGCGGTGCTCCATATTATAAATGTCATCGCGTATGGAGTCGTATCCCTCGTACATCTGCCCGCCGGCCTTCGTCATCAGGCACTCGTATTTTTTTATCTCATGAAAGATGTTGAAGTCATTGTTAAACCTTATGTTGGAATCGTGCAGAGTCCGATAGATGATTGAAACCTGCTTGAGATTATCCTTGCGCTGAATTGTAGCTGCGTTTAAAGTCTCGGCATTGTTGATGTAGTCGGTCAGCTTGATACCGTTTTTGTCGTTGAAATATGTAATGTGCGGACTAATCCCTAATCTACATCCATGCTGGGAGTTTTGCTCTTCGTATGACCTTACGACCATACCTTGGGAACCGTTTCCTGGAACACGTAGAACATACGCCCGACCGTTTAGGGTTACTTTGAAGTTCTTGTTCGACAGTCCCCCAATTTGTTCTATTAAAGCGTTTCTTCCCACATCTTTGTTTGGAAATATCGTCCTAAGATGGTTTACCAAATTTTCATAGTCGAAAGGATTCTCTTTTCGCCTGAGTTTTGGGTAGATGTAATTCCGAAGATTATATAAATCAGTTTGTTTGTCAACCTCGCCCCATATCAGGTTCGTAAAGCGTATGTAAGGCCGCTCCAGCACAGAGGTACAGTCCATTAGCATATACTCGTAGTTGACGAGTCTGTTGCCGCAGTGCTTCCAGCGTTGTAGCATCCTTTCATAGGTTTCCAGCGAAATTCTACTCAGCCCCATCAGTTCGCCCTCAAAATTGCATAGCTGATGCTTGTCTTTACTGATTTTTGTGATAAACCCCTGGCAGGCTTCCACAAATGCCTCATCACCGCTGCCAGACTCTTCTGTTATCGTTAGACAGTTCCCGCCTTTTGCTTGTACCAAAGCCTCCACTACTTTGCTCTCAAAGAAGGTGTCTCCTTCAACGAGCAGGAAGTCTTCGCTAATGAAATCCTTGGCTGCAGCCAAAGATGCAAACGATGCCGTGAACTTGTAGTCAGGAGCCGTTACCAACGTCACATGGTCAGAGGCATATTTCTCGAAGAGCTCCGCCCGATACCCCACTACCATGACAATATGTGTAAAGCTAAATCGCCGGAGTATGTCAAGGGTTCTGTCAATCAGACAGGTTTCCCCTTCAAACGGAATAAGCGGATATGGGATTTCAGAATCCTTTTCCTTGCGTGCTGTCAGTATGACTGCTGTATTCATGGTTGGGTCAGAAAGCTAAAGACGCGGTCAGGTTGACATGCGACTTCTCATAGACAGGGTTTATGATGTATGCAGCGCTTAATGGAAGAGTCACTTTCTTAAATGCTATATTGTAAGTGTATTTTAGTTCCATATTACATATTCCGAAGCCGTGTTCATATCCATTGTAGCAACTTTTGTTGAAGGCAGCGCCAATGCTCAAATTCAGCGAGTGGTCATCTAGAAAATCATAGTGCCCTCCTATTTCAGCGTATGTCGAGTAAGCCTGTTTGCCTTCTGTGTTTTTGTCTGCACCAGCAAAGAAGTTGCTAACTGTAATATAAGCAGGGATTTTCTCTGGTGCAATAGTTACTACTCCTTCCAGCCAATGACCCGTTTCTCTGCTTTTGAAATCGAAGTAATGGTCATTTGGCGTTGTCGTTGAAGGATAATAATAATTATTAATACCAATTGTAAGCCATTTGTAGTTATAGCTAATGCCGAGATCAACTTCGCTGTATTTTCCATTGATGGCATAACCGCCCATCACATAAGCATAGATTCCATATTTTTGAAAGTTAATGGCTGGAAACAATACAGGTGCAGATTCTTCTGTTATCATTTCCATTCCCCTCCAAATGTATTTAGTCTGTAAATCCAACCCTAAATGGAAGCATGACGTTCTACTTTTGGTTTCATTCTGCGCATAAAGTGCCATTGGTACAATGGCAAGTACGAATAGCAATGATTTCTTCATTTTGTTATTATTTTATAATATGTTTGTCTTCTTCGTCAGATTGCTGAGATATTTATTGTATGCCATCACTAAATATTCCATGATACTTGTAATAATTGATTGACTTTATTAAAAAATTTGCGTGTCTTGTTCCATAGTTTTGACATTAGTATCCATAATTGTGTGAATTCTGGATAATGTGCAACAGCAAAAACTAACTTCTTAGGTTTGTTCATCCTGTAATAAGGATTCTTTTTGATATCAACTGTAGTTGTAGCTTTATATATTTTGGGTATAGTCTTAATGATGTTGGCGGGAGGCTGATTGTCAAATTTCTCTAAAGAGCCGATGATTGTATTATTATAAAACAAATAGAAAAATGAATATTCAATCTCATCTTTATAATGGTTATATAAACCAAGCCGTTTTGTGTTCTTGTAAAATAAAATTGCAGTTTTTAAACGGTCAAAGAATGTTAAATTGCCTTTCCGCTGCGTTATGGAATACGGGTTGATTCTATAATAGTGTAAAGGATCATCGTAAAATACAACAATTGTTTTAGCACACAAGAATAAGCATGTTGAAACAGGAGCATCTTCGTAAATCAGACGGTCAGGAAAGAACAAATCGTTCTGAATAATAATTCTTTTTTTTATTATAGTGTTCCATATGGGAAAACCGTGAGTGAGTACATGGCGTCTTATATTCTCAATTCCTGTGACTTGCCTGGGTATCTGTGTTATTATAATATCTTTTTCGCCGTGCCTGATATACTTTGCCGATGCAACTAAATCAGCATTTCCATTATCAGAAAGATTATATAAGCATTCATATTTGTTTATTGAGACATAATCATCTGAGTCAACGAAAGCAACATATTCAGCTTTCGCAGCTTTTATACCTGTATTTCTTGCAGTTCCTAAACCTTTGTTTGCTTCGTGAGTGATAATTCTAATGCGGTTGTCTTTATCTTTCCATTCGGTGAGTTTGTCTAAAGTACTATCTGTAGAACAGTCTTCAACGCATATTATCTCAATATTGTTGATTGTTTGATTAGTTAAAGAAAACAGACATTCGTCAATGTATTGCTGAACATTATAGCAAGGAACAATAATGCTAATCAATGGTGTTCTCATATCTCTATTTCCTAAATTCAGCAGCACTTAATTTAACTATCAAAAAAATTGAGTAATAAAAAGTCGTTCGGAATGAAATCTCTCCTTGTCAGAGGAATATATCATGTTAAAGTTTCTTGTTTTATCACCTTCCAGTCAATCTCTAATTGGCTCGGGGAATTTTTCTGTTCTTCGATTTCGGTCACACAGATCTCACAGATCTCACAGATTGCTGTCTGTTTTCGTTTAGGAAAGAAATTATCGGAAATTATCATAATTCTTTCGCTTCTCACTTATCAAATGCAAACTCTCAATTCTCAGACTTTATTATTATAAGGAATCAGTTGTTGGCTTTTCTGATTACGATGTTTAGTTGAAGATAAGGTATATACGACTTATACATACTCAACCTCCCTTAATATCGTTTGACCTATGTATGGACTTAGCCCCTTTTTGGTGACCACATCAACTTTTTTTTATTGAAACGGCCAAATGATTTACCGAGTTTTCCACCACGTCTGGTTGGACAGTACTTGATTCCTCCCATGGACGTGAGTAATGATGCAGGAGAGGGGATTCCTCGTCACACAGATTTCACAGATCTCACAGATTGTTTCCTGTTTTTTGTTTCAGAAAGAAATGGTCTGAAATTTACAGGAATCGGAAGGACAGGCTAGCGTCTCGCACCTCAAATGCGAGGAATGCCTCCTATTGTCTTGGAAAGAAATTACCAGAAATTATCATTATTTCCTTCGCTTCTTTTTTTCTCGTCATATTGAGGATTATTCCCGTGCTTCTGGCTTGATAATTAAGTTGTTACTATCTCCAACATGTTGGTAATATCATGAGCAACTAACTTTACCGCATTTAACTCATCATAAAATTTTGCAATTAGGTATGCAATTTCATCATCATCAATGTCTAACGGCTGCAATGGTCCTTCTTGTGATAAATGTCTAAAAGATACTGGCGTAATTGACCATACGCTAAAATGGAAGCTTGGAATAATCCACCTTTCCGACTTTCGCTATGACCTCTTGTAGTTTACTATTCTTAGGAGCTTTCACCCGAAACTCATAGATGTCATGGTCAAGTTCCTCCAAGTCAAGTATCTGTTCGCGCATTCGTTCATCATAACGGCGTAGGTCAGAACGATACCGGCTCTCGCGACGCAGGCTCTTAAGAGTATCTATCACTATCTTTAGCTCCGAGCCAAACATTCGGTAATCCTCCTCGGTAATAGTAATAAACTGGTCATGTAGACAATCACTGAGTCGGTCAACCTCGTTCAATAGTCGTGAAACTTCACCTTGTTTTTCCACAAAAAGAGGTGAGGCGAGACGCATTCTACGGTCAAATGATCGCCGTCCAATTCTGCTTATATGCTGTGATATGATTGCTGTCTGGCACATATTTTCAACCAATAAGATTATTCACTGCCTGCAAAGTTAGGCATAATATTTGAAACTTGCAAAGATATTTCCAGAAATTTTCGTAATTCTTTAACTTCTTGCCTCTCACCTCTCACTTATCCCGGCGGGAAAGCGGTTTGCCAGAACTGATGCTCCCAGCGCTGGCAGTCGGTGAGGGTGCGGCGACCTCGGGCGGCCTGTTCGCGACCGAGACGCGAGAGGGCGGTGAACATGCGCCGCAGCTTGCATAGACTGGGAAAACGTCCTGTTTAGATGTTCTGAAACGTGTTGTGGGCCATGCCTTCACAACGCTCGAAAGT
>ODAI012697458.1_pt1 | contig 16538 bp, 10 predicted proteins | sample 1539321 | NCBI WGS metagenome assembly ODAI01 (sample SAMN02144231, study PRJEB22623) | gut metagenome | biome: sheep rumen | host: Ovis aries | place: New Zealand | reverse complement strand
CCTTCAGGCAAGGAATCTACTGAGGGCGGTTCCGAACTGGGCAAGGTGAGCACCTTCCCCAGCGGGTTCTGGGGCGACAACTATGGAGGCCGCTCGGAACGCTATCTGGCTGCCGTGGCCTACATCAACGGTGCCGACAAGCCTGCCTGCGGCATCTTCAGCCGTGGCTACTACACACAGGCTTACGTCTGGGCGGTGAGTTTCGACGGCACTCGCCTGCATACTGAGTGGCTGCATGCTTCGCCCAATCGCACATCTTCGGTGGTATTCACTCCGAAAGGCACGACCAGCATAAAGATTGAAGTGGATGGCGACGTGCTAGTGCGCCAAGGAATGAAGACCGCCCCTGCCAACACAGGTGGTGTGACAGACACTGACAGCAACGGCGGCATCGCAGGCAGCAACACACTCTACGGAAACGGTAACCATAACCTCTCAATAGCCGATGTCGATGGCGACGGCAAGGACGAGATACTGTGGGGTGCTGCCGCACTCGACGACGACGGCACGCTGCTCTATGCCACTGGCTACGGCCACGGCGATGCCATACACGTGGCGAAGATGCGCCCTGATGACGAAGACCTCTACGTGTTCGACGTGCACGAGGAGAAGCTGAAGGCTAATCATGGCTCCTGGGATCTGCACAACGCACGCACGGGTGAAGTGATTTTCCACGGTGACAAGGCCGAATCAGACAACGGACGCGGCATGGCTGCAGCGCTCATCGGCACAAGCCGCGCCTATCAGTTCTGGTCGTCGGACGACCGACAGCCTCGCTCTGCCGTCTCAGGCAATACGGTCATTGAGAAGTCATGCTCCGTCAACTTCCGTATCTACTGGGATGGTTCCAATGCCGACCAGCTGTTTGACGGAAGCTACAACAGCGACACCGACAAGGCTGCACCCACCATACAGAAGTGGAACGGATCGAGCTTCACCAACGTCATCTCATTCGGTTCTTCGACCTATAACAATCCGCAGACCTGCAACACGACCAAGGCTACACCTTGCTTGCAGGCCGATATTCTGGGTGACTGGCGCGAAGAGCTGATTATGTGGAACGGCAACGACCCGTCCGAGATTATGATCTACACTACATGGACGGCCACGAACTATGCTGTTCCCACACTGATGCACGACCACGTATATAGAATGGGAGTGGCTTGGCAGAACACTGCCTACAACCAGCCGCCTCACCTGGGCTACTTCCTGCCCGACTATCTCAACGGCAAACTGCCCAACAGCATCAATCAGGCAGTAGCTCCCGTCAATCAGACGACCCAGACCTTCGACCTACAGGGCCGTCGCACCAATGGGCTGAAGAAAGGACTGAACATCATGAAAATAAGCACCGAGAAAGGTGTGGAGACGAAGAAAATCATTTACTAACACAAGAACAAAACGACTATGAAGGCAAAAATCATTTTATTGGCTTTCGGAGCCATTGTCAACTCTAATATAATGGCGCAGAACACGCCCGTGAGCCAGATGGAGAAACTGGATCGCGGCATTGTGGCCCTGAAAGCGGCCTCGGGATCGGGCAATTTCATCAGCTGGCGGTTGCTGGGCACCGACGATGAAGACCGCACCACGTTCGATGTCATGCGCGGCACATCTGTCATAGCCCACAACCTGTATGCCACCAATTACAAGGACAATAGCGGCACGAGCACTTCGACTTATCGCATCGTAACGAAGATTGACGGCGAACCTGTTGATACATCGAAAGCGACAAGTGCCTGGGGCGATGTGTATAAAGCGCTGAAGCTCGACCGCCCGGCAACGGGAGCCAACGGCGGAACTTATGAGCCTAACGACATGAGCGTGGGTGACGTGGATGCCGACGGCGAATATGAATTGTTCGTGAAATGGTATCCCTCGAACGCAAAAGACAACTCGCAGGGCGGCATCACCGACAACACCATCATAGACTGCTATAAACTGAACGGCACCAAGCTGTGGCGCATCGACCTGGGACGCAACATCCGCTCAGGTGCTCACTACACACAATATATGGTCTATGACTTCGACGGTGACGGAAAAGCTGAAGTGATGTGCAAGACCGGCCCTGGCTCATTAGACAGCAAGGGTAACTACGTGAACAGCGTGGCTACTGATGCTTCAATCAAATCAGTGAGTGGCACTGCGCTCTATCGCAGTTCAGATGGGCGCATCACTGGCGGACAGGAATGGCTGACAGTGTTCAACGGCGCTACAGGCGAAGCCATCCATACCATCTTCTATAATCCTAACCGTAACATGACCTACGGCGGCGCTGCCGACGGTTCAGTAAACTGGGGCGTGGGTGGAAAGAATGACACTGGATCGTATGGAAACCGTGGCGAACGCTATCTGGCAGCTGTGGCACACCTTGGGGGACCCGACCAGAACCCCAGCGGCATCTTCTGCCGTGGCTACTATGACTACGCTTTCATCTGGGCTGTCGACTTCGATGGTACTCACCTGAAGCAGAGATGGTTCTCCTCTCACAAGTCGAAGACTTCGTATACTGTGACAACCTATGATGCTAATGGAGGCAGCACATCGAAGACCTACAGTGGCTGCAAGTCCACCTTCACTCCTGCCAGTGGAGAGAAAGCAGGCGGCAGTGGAACGATGTACGGCAATGGCAATCATAACATGTCAATCGCTGATGTAGATGGCGATGGCTGCGATGAAATCATCTGGGGCTCAGCCGGACTAAACAACGACGGCACACTGCTCTATGGCACTGGCTTCGGTCATGGTGATGCCATACATCTGGCAGACCACTGCCCTGACCGTCCTGGACTGGAAGTGTTCCAGATTCACGAAGAGAAAGGTACATACGCATGGGACTTGCACGATGCGGCTACTGGCGAGATTCTGCTGAAAGGTGGCCCCGACGGTGTGGATAACGGCAGAGGTATCGCCGGACAGTTCGACGCAAACGTGCGCGGCTCGCTGTTCTGGTCATCCAGTGACGGTTCTGCACGCAGTGCCGTGACAGGCATTGCAGAGTCAACGAACCACGGTTCTTCAAACTTCCGTGTCTATTGGGACGGCGACCTGCAGGAAGAGCTGTTCGACGGTGGAAAGATTGACAAATGGAATGGCAACGGCACCTCACGCATCTATCTGAACGGAAAGAATCTCTATGACTACAACGCTTCCAGCACCTGCAACGGCTCAAAATCGACACCGAACCTTCAGGCCGACATCTTAGGCGACTGGCGCGAAGAAATTATCTTGTGGTCGTCGAGCGACTATACTACGATCAACATCTTCACTTCTAACACAGAGACTGTCTATCGCATGCCTACACTGATGCACGACCATACCTATCGCATGGGCATAGCGTGGCAGAACACCGCTTACAACCAGCCGCCTCACATCGGCTACTATCTGCCCGATGCCATGATGCCTCATTTTGCGAACAAAGATTATCGTGAGATTCGTGTGAACGTGGGTGATTCCGTGAAATTCGAGTCTTTCCTGCGCTATACCAAAGGCTGTCTGTTTACGGCAGGCATCCTGCCCGACGGGACGAAAAAGAGCTACAATGTTCCTGAAGGCTTCGAGAGACCTGCCTATAACAGCGCTCAGAGAAAGCTGACACTGAAAGGAGCACCTAAGGAGGCTGGCACTTACGGATTCGTACTAAAGCTGACCGGACTGACCGGACCGGTAATTGAAGACACGATCCGCGTCGTGGCAACCCATAGCACAGGGATTGAAGATATAGAGAACGTGAAGCCTGACACGAATGCTCCTACAACCATCTATGACGCTGCAGGCCGTCTGATGCCCCAACAGCATGTCAGCAACCTGCCCAAAGGACTCTATATCATTCGTGAGGGCAACAGAACCAGGAAAATCCTTGTAAGTAAATAGCCCCCAATTCTCCACCTACGGGAGAACTGAAGGAGGGTTATCTACTATGCATCAATCGACCGTCGCCCGTCACACCGGCGGCGGTCATTTTTATGCGTGTCTGTTTGCTGTTATTAAAGAATGTTGCAGTAAAATGCCCGTTTTCATCGGTCACTGCATTCGGATTCCAATAGAGCGTACGGCGGTAGTCTGTAGGGGCAGAGGGCTGCTGTGTGCTATAGTCAGGCTGATAGAAAGCCTCAGCAGCGTTGATACCATGAAACACCAAATGACGATCACGGAAGGTGGGCTGTATGCCGTCATCGGGAATAAGCACCAGGTCAACTGTGGCATCGGCTGAGGTGACACCTTCAACCATAGTAGAATCCTCATTACGTGGCTCATAGTCACTAAAGACCCGAATGTTGTGCAGACGTTTCAACTTGAGTCGTTCTTTATACCACTGCGGTGTGCGGTGAGCACGGAAGAGTCCTGCAGCCTCCGTTGCCGTTCCAAGCGAATAGGGTGAATAGTTTCTATAGTAGGTATGCCCCTCCAACCGTCCGTCTACATTGAACATGCGATGTCGGTTCATATTACCATATAGATAACGGCATACCTGCACAGGGAAAAGACGCATGTCAAGCTTACCATAAGACAAACCACGGTCGGTGAGGTTATTATACATCTCGTAGGCATCGACCACGAATGCCGGCTTCTTCCAGTCGATGGCACGTTTTCCTCGCCTACGACCTTTCACCGTCACATTGCCTAACTCATGAACGTCATTCTCCATAGAAAGTTCTGAGAGTGTATCAATCATCAACTCAACATCTATGTCGGGCTGATGATTCTCATAATAACCGTATGGATGGGTGAACATGGGGAAAAAGAGTTCACGCTTCACATAGAAGTCGGGGAAAGCATCTTCGTTCAGTTCTTTCGCATCTTGGCGTGAAGCCATGTTTTTCTTGATGGAATCACTCTCTTTGTAGGCTTTCATCTTCAAGTAGCCATCACCGTAGAAAGGCGGTACATTGAAACGGAAATGTCCCCTCTCTGTTTTCTGTATGGCCCCGACTACCTGTGTGCCAATACTTATCTCAGCTTCCACCAGCACATCGCGTTTCAGCGTTCCGCCATATAAACGCAAGCCTGCCGTAATTTCGTTCATTCCACCATATTCAATGTTGCCCATGTCGGTATTCTCAGCCATCAGACCGATATCTTCTGTCGTGCTCAGCGTCTCACTTTCTTCTGGTTCATCGGCAAACGGATCAGCAGCTGCAACATTTTCATCGGGAGACTTCACCCCCACCTGTCCCACACCAGTAACCCAGTTGGGAATCTCGTCAACCTCAACTTCATTAATGGAAATCATCTTATGAACAGTTCCCTCTACCGTCATTCCCCTTTCCGGCTGATAGCGCATAGAGCGTGTGGTATCGGCCAGTTCCTGCCACTTATACTTACGCCAGCCTTGTACTTGCATCAGCAAGTCCAAGTGTCTGCGATGCTGCTCATCATCTTTTGCAAAATAATAGGCTGGACGAGCGATGAAACCGCGCAAATCGCTCGATAATAGCAAATCAGTCATGATATTTCCGTCATCATAAGAAGGTTCATCCGTATAGGTATCACGAATGGAGAGCGAGAAAGTAACGGGACCTTCCACATGTTCGCACTGCACTGGAAACTCGATTTGTTCATAAGGATTATAAACTTTCTTCGAATCAATCGTTGTTGTAATCGTATGACCATCTTGGTCGTGATGATTCACAAAGAACAAGCGATCAGCCAAGACCTGCCCGTCACCATCGAATACTGTTACATTATTCACACCTGTTGGAAGCGAAGAAAACGGCAGTTTTACCGATGAATTTACCGATGGAATGGCCTCAAAATGTTGCAACACACCACGGCAAAGAACTGAAACGGCATATTCCTTTTCTTGTGGCAATCCAGCTGTAGCAATCGTCAAGATGCTATCTTGTAATTGCAAAGCCACTCCTCTCTTTTCTGCTTTTGGCAGATTGAAATCATAGTTCTTACCCCGATAAGTGAAGTGAGCCTTCAAACGAGTGTTGCCAGGCGTGACAACAAACGAACCACGTCCCATATACTCGGTATTGATGTCCATAGAAACGCCATCTCCTGTCAGAGTTCCCTTCATATTGATGGATTCACCCAACTGGTTCACCACATCAAACGCTACGTTGTTTTCCACACCTGCCAACAGATGCCCCCCTTCGGGATAGAATGTCACGATCAAATCGTCCTTTTTTGGCTTAGCGATTCGCTGCTTAGGCCGCTGATACATACGCCGGGCATCGTAGTCACCCGCTTTCTCAGGCTTACTATAAATGGGGAATACGCGTGAGTAGAGCCCATCCCAGAGGCGATAGAAGTCGGCTGCCATTTGCTTATTAAAGAAAGCCCACTTATCAGTAGTGCTATAGTGATGGTGATACACATTGAAATTGAGCATCCAGCGAGTATAAGCCCGCAGCTCATAATAACCGGAATAAAGTGAGTCTTTCAATTCGAACTGCCCACAAGTGAAGCCTTTCGGGTTGACCACAATCGTTTGCCGCTCAACAAGCAATCCGTCAGGCGACAACAACTCTACATAAAGCAAACGGCTCATGTTCGTAGGCTGCAGATTACCAGCCTGTACGACATAAGCCTTATACCATAGCGTATCACCTACGAAATAGCATTGATTATCGGTATGAATATACACTTTCTCCTGAAGTTGTGATACAGACGATTGTTCCAATGCCTGCCGAATATCATCCAGATTGCCCGCCCTCAGGTTCTGACTTGTTAGCGCAATCATCAACAGAAATAGAATACTACGCATAATTCAGATATATTAAAGGTAAAAAAGCGCCCCTCGGTTCAGGAACGCTTCAGTTTGAACGAAGTCTCAATGCTCTTCAGTTCTTCCACGAACGACTTGTCAACTTTCAGTCGCTGCTCTATAGCCGTGCAACTGTGAATCACTGTCGAATGATCACGCCCTCCAATAAGCTGACCGATGCGTGAAGTTGGCATCTTAGTGAACTTCTGTGCCAGATACATTGAAATCTGACGTGCCAACACATAGTCGCGCTTACGGCTCTTGCTATAGATATTCTGCTGTGTGACGTTGTAATGCTGGCATACCGTTTCGAGGATATCATCGATGGTCAGCGGATGATTGTCAACCTTCACTGCACGCTTAATAACGCGTTCAGCCAGCCGCATATCTATATTAGAATTGTAAACAATACTATAAGCCATCAGAGAATTGACCACTCCTTCCAGATCGCGAACGCTGCCATTGGCATACTGAGCAATATACTCTATCACGTCAGCAGGAATCTTCAGTCCGTCACGACGGCACTTCGACCGCAAGATGTCAATGCACAATTGTACATTGGGCTTCTCCAGTTCAGCAATCAGACCGCAGGAGAAACGTGTCAGCATACGATCCTTCAACCAGTCCAAGTCAACAGGAGGACGGTCACTAACAAGAATGATCTGTTTGCCCAAACGGAACAAGTGGTCAAAAATATAGAAGAACGTAGCTACCGTTTTCTCTGCAGTAGCCCACTCCTGCACATCGTCAACAATGAGCACGTCAATAGTCTGATAGAAATTGATGAAGTCATTGACTGAATTCTGGCGCTGTGCATCTGTGTACTGTACTTGGAACAGTCTTGCTGAGACGTAGAGTACGCGCTTTTGCGGGTACATCTTCTTAATCTGCACACCAATAGCAGTTGCCAGGTGTGTCTTACCGCATCCGGAAGGTCCAAAGATAAAGAAAGGATTGAAGGCAGACTTTCCTGGATATTCAGCAATGGAGAGTCCGATGGTACGAGGCAGTTTATTCGAATCGCCCTCAATAAAGTTTTCAAACGTCTTTCTGGGGTCCAGTTGCGGATTCAAATCTTGCGGTACTGCTGCATCGAGCACAGTAGGAGTCTTGTTTGCACGTGTAGCAGCCTGCGGTCCTTCTATGTCAGCCGGTCTATCGCTCTCCACATCCTGTGTCAGATTGTGCGACTTGTCCGTCATCACTCTGTACGTGAGCACGACATTAGCTTTGAAGCTCTGAGTCAGTGCCCATCCCATGAGCTGTACGAACTGCTGTTCCAGATACTCATATACATAAGGGCTCGGCACCTGCACCAACAGGGTCGCTGTTGCCTCGTCGTATTTCTCGAATACGAGCGGCTCGAACCATGTTTTGAAGATCTGCTCTGTGACGTTCTGTCTGATTAATCTAAGGCAGTTGTCCCAAAGCGCCTTATGACTTTGTTGCATCTGGCGTTATTAACTTAAAATAAGATTTTGAATTTCAGGTTTGCAGTACGCTATTCTTGCGATTGCAGTTGCAAAGTTCGCTATTTTTTTTGGATCATCCAAATTGTTCAATATAGGCAATTGTGTTTACAAAATTCATAACTTACTTATTTTTGGGTGATTAGAATGTTTCACGATTCTTTTTCGTTTTCACCCTATTGTATAATTAATCTTGTCTGAAAATCAGCAAGTTAGCAATATATTCGATTGACTAACTTGCTGATATTTATTTAGACAAAATCAAAATTATTTATCTTTTTTACCAAAAACAGAAAAGTGAATATAGCGTTTTGGATGCTCTCTGAAGTCTATCATCAGTTTATCGGCATCGCTCATTGTAGCATTCAGGTTGTTATAGAGCTGTGGGTCGTGCATAAGCAGCCCCAGCGTACCTTCTTTACTGTTCAGTGCATCAGTCATTTGCTGCACATTTGTAAGAGTCTGGTTCACCTTATTCATTGTAGCAGCTACGTCGATACTGTTCAGCTGCTGCGTAAAGCCTTCGGTATTAGTAAGCACTCCATCAGCTTTGGTGAGCAACTGAGGCAGCTGTCCATTGAGCGTGGTTGAGAGTTGATTAAGCTGTCGGGTTGTTGCATTCAGATTCACGGTAATGGTTTCAATATTCTGCAAACTGTTAGCCAATGCGGGGCTTACCAACAGAGCATTCACACTCGCCAGGATGGAGTCCAGTTTGGGCAACATCTTCTCTATCTGTGGTATCATCTCGCCCACCTTGCTCATCATGCCTTGCTGCATACCGCCCAAGATGGTATCGCCTTTTGAAAGCAGATCGATAGGGTTCTCACCCAACTTCAACTGCAGCTGCACATTTCCCAGCAGGTCTTTTGCAATCTCAGCCCGGGTTCCTCTCGGCAGTTTCATACGCGGGTCAACAGCAATCGTTGCCACGATGTTTGACTGAGTGTTATAGTCATACTCTACTTTCTCAACAACACCCACTTTATATCCATTGGCATAGATGGGACTCGAAGCCGACATGCCTGTCACGTTGTCAAAACGAGCATAATAATGGTCGTCTGTAGAGAACAAGGTCAGGCTTTTAAGGTATTGCAGTCCAATATACATCAGCACAATGGCGGTTATAGCCACCAGTGCTATTTTCACTTCATTGGTCAACTTCATAGTTTGCATATTTGCTTGTTTAGTTCTATTCTATTTCTGTTTTTCTATCTATTCGATTATCGTGAGTTGCCTCGCTTATATTCATCAATGGCCGCTCTGGTGTCCATTCTTTTTCCATCACGGAATGCTATGATGAATGCCTCTGGGAACTTCTTTCTGAGCTGTCGGCACAACTGATAGATCTCATTGTAGTTAGTCGATGAGCCTATGGTATATTTCCACAAGCCTCCCTCCCGATAACAGTCAGCATTTTTCTGTCCTTTCAGGCGTTTGTCGCTCTTCTTCAGCTTTGTTCCCGATGACAGAATCTGCACCTTGAAAATGATGTCCGATACATTCGTGTCAACAGTCCTCTCTACAGGGCGTACCTGTTCTTCGGTTCTCACCGGGTCCATCGGCACCGCCAGGTTTTGCGGTTCCTCAACTTGCGGAACAGGGTCAGCAATCTCAGCCGTAGTAGCACCCTTCCCATCGTGTGCTTTCTTGTAAGCCACAAAAGCCTGATAGATGCCGCGCCCCATCAAATCGACATTCGATGAGTTTACCAGATAGTTCTTTTCCGATAGTGTAGTGATATACCCAAGCTCTACCAGACAGGCAGGCATAGACGTCTCTCTAAGCACGAGGAACGCATCCTGGCGCACCCCTTTGTTGGGGCGATGAGCCGTTGCACAGGTATATCGCTGAATGAGCTGAGCCAGCTCCACGCTCTGCGCCATATTTGTCTCATTGATGACTTCGAAGATGAGGGTACTCTCTGGTGAACGAGGATCGTAGCCCGCATAGTGCTGCTGATAGTTATCCTCAAGCGATATAACCTCGTTCTCCCGCTTAGCAGCACTTAGTTTCTCATCGCTTCGGCGGATACCCATCGTGTAGGTCTCCATGCCCGAGATGGGCTTTTTGCTTGCCACCGAGTTGGTATGTATTGAGATGAACACATCAGCTTTATTCCGATTGGCTATAGCGGCACGTTCGTGCAGGGGAATGAACACGTCAGTCTTTCGTGTGTAGATGACTCTCACATCAGAGCAGTTGCGTTCCACGTATCGTCCGAAGGCCAGTGCCACTGCCAAATTGATGTTTTTCTCTTTAGCACCATGCGCACAGGCACCGGCATCCTTGCCACCATGACCTGCATCTATGACCAGTGTATATTTATGCTTTGCAGCCGAAGAAAACACTGCAAAACAACACATCATCATCAAAAAAGAAACAAATCTTTTTAACCTCATGGATTCTTTTTTAAGGGGACATCATTCGTCCCATAATACATCAAAGATGTTGCAAAATTAAACTTTCTTACTGAGAAACTCACCTTTCAGTCAGCAGTTTTATTATTTATTAAGTGTAGCTCAACACCGGCCCCTCCGCAATTTGCACCCATAGGCGGGTTTTCTTTTGTCAGCGTCACGTCAACTGCCTCTACAAGGTTGCTACAGTCCATCACGGCTTGTGCTATGCGCCCTGCCACATGTTCAAGCAAATTCGACGGTTGGCTCATCTCCTTACGAACGAGTTCGCACAAGTAAGCATAGTTCAGCGTGTCGTTCACATCATCGGTCTCCATTGCCCTTATTATATTATAATGTACGCGCAAGGAGACGATGAACCATCCGCCCACCGTTCGTTCCTGCTCTAGCACGCCATGATAGGCATAGAGCCGCAGGTCGCGAACGAAGATGCTACTCTGCACTTTCTCCATTCTCAGCGTGTTCTTGTTCAGTGTTCTCCGAGTTGTCGCCCACATACTTCTTCAGAGCGCGTTCCACGCCATTCTTCCAGGTGTTGATGCTCTCCGATTGCAACTGCAACGATGACACGAGCTTAATGACGTGGTCGATAGGCATGCGATAACGCAACACGCCCGAAATGAGTTTGGCATAGTTCCAGTATTCAGGATTAAACTTCTCAGAGAGTCCTTCAACCGTCGTCTTATAGCCGCGCTTGTTCTCAAACTGAAAGTCGTAGCGCTTGGTGCCGTCGGGATTGGTTTGTTTCACTATCTTGCCCTTCGTGACCGACTTAGGCAGAATGATGCCTTCATCATCATCTTGCAGACCAGTAAAGATCTCGTAGGGATAGCCGTCGAGCAGTCCGACGAGCGCCACCCACTTCTCTTTGTTGTTCTGGAAGCGCACCACGTCGCACTCCAGCACTTGCGGGCGCACCTCGGTCACCTGCGGACGCATGTCTGCTGCCGATATGCTCCCTTTGGTCAGCATCTCAGGCAGGCAGAGTGCTTTCTGCACCTCTGTCAGAAAATCGGTTGCATCCTTTGTGCCAGCGGCAAGTCCCATGGCAGCCAGTAATTCCTCTTGTGCAGCCTGTACATGCTGATGCAGCAGTTCAAAATCGAACGTTGCCTCAGCCGTGAACGCGTTCTTCACATAGCAACTTAGATTCATACCCTTGTCTTCTGTATTGGCATTCTTCAATTTCATTGTCACCTAATTTATTATTGTGCGCAAAGTTACGAAAAAACGAGAGCAGAACAAAACAAAGTCCTTTGTTTTTTTTGCCAAGTGCCAGTAACTTCGAGTTTTTAACTCAAGGTTTCGGAAAAAAATTGTAAAGAACAACAGCCTCACCCCGCCACACACTCCACCGTGCCCTTGCTGGCATTCATCCTGATGCGGTCGCCGTTCTTCAGGCGTTTTGTGGCTCCTTTCACGTTCACGATGGTGGGCAGACCGTATTCCCTGGCTATGACCGCACCGTGCGACAACGAGGACCCAATCTCAGTAATCAGGCCGCTGACAATAGAGTAATATGGCGACCAACCGATGTCTGTGAACTTCGCCACCATAATCTCGCCTTCCTTCAGCTGATTGGCATCGTCGGCAGTATGCACGATATGCACAATGCCCTCACACTCTCCGTTGGATACGGGCACACCCTTCAGCACACCGTTGCTCTCACCCCGATCATAAGTCTCGGCTATAGGCTTGCCTATATAGATATCTCCAAACGACAGTTTTTCCTGAATGGCGTATGCCTTACGTCGCCGCACAGTAAGCGGAAGAAGAATCTTGTCACCGCCAATCAGCTGTCCTATCTCCTGATGCGTCAGGAAATAGATTTGGTCGGCATCGGAGAGCAGTCCGTTTTTCACTAAGAGGTCAGCCAAGATGGCATACTGTTGTTTGAACAGGTCGATAATCTGAATCAGTTGCGACTTGGTATGCTCACGGTCGATTACCCCCTGACGCGACTTTTTGGCATAGGAGATGGATGCAGCCTTCAGAAGCGGATTCCCGATGAAAGCAAATTCCTGCTTCCAGTCTATCTTGCTCTCTTTCTGAACAAGGTTCATCGGTGAGCGAATGATGCTCTGAAGATAGTTCATAAGCGACACGGGGTCCTCCCGCCATGGCTTGTTGCGCATCTCGGCTTCCTTGATGCAGCGGTGACCGTGGCGGGCTATGAACTCACGGAACAATGCACGCACACCATCGTGGCTATCAATGAACTCCTGTAGCTCTTCAGCAGTGAAGTCAACAGCCCGAGGCTCCTGCTGTTTGATTAAAATAGCCATGTCCTGTAGGCGCGAGAGGATGTCGGCACTCTCAATGTTGGGAATATTGCTAAGGAGATGCGAGAGGAAAGATTGGTATTCACGCTTGTCAGGGAAATACTTATCGACCAACCTGTAGAGTGTACTGGTAGCACTGCCCGAATAAGAAGAGGAGGCGTAGTGATAGATCAGGCTTTCATCCAGATAGGCCAAGTTGGCATCTATGCTCTTGTAGAGTTCGAGGCAGGAATCCGTCTTCACAAACTTCACTTTGGCCAGCACGGTAACGAACTTCTTCATTGCTCTTCTACCCGATTGCACATATTTCAGAAACTTAATAGAATTAATGGTGCGGATGAACTGATTGGCCATTTTCGCGTTGACAGGCGCGTAGTCGTAATATTCGCCCATGATAGAGAGGTTCATGTCCTGCGGACTGGCTATTCCCACTCTTGCATACATATTGTAGAGCAGGTTCATGTCGAAGAACAGATGACCGGAAAATGAGGAAATCAGCTTCAGTGGCATTTCTTCTTCTGGTGTCTTATAGACTCCTGCAAGGCTCAGCATGTATCTCATGCCGTAGTCAATAGCTTTCACAGATGTTGACAGTGTCAGCGGAGTGACGGCTCCCGGCATCATTTCGCCGACATTCCTCTTGGTGAAAAGATGCCCGCTCAGGTCTTCATCGCGGTCGAACTCCTCGATATCAATAACTTCGGTGGTGACAGGACGCATCTGTAGCAACAGCAGCTTGCCGTCCTTGATGGCCCATTCTACGTCCTGTTCCCCATCAAAGGTTTTTCTCAGCGACTTACCTGTCTCATAGAGCAGCTTCACTTCATCGTCAGAGAGCAGTTCATCGCCACAGGGACGGTAGCACTTACGCGACAGCTCATAGCAGTGGGCAGCCACTTTCCCCGACACCAGATTCTCGCCTTGTCCGCTTACGGCTTCTATCAGAATGGAGCAACCGTTATTGGGGTTGGCTGTGAAAAGTACTCCAGCCTTGTCGCTGTCAATCATTTCCTGAACAACGACATTCATCTCGCCCTTGCTCAAGCCGAAATGGCGTGCATAATCCTTCACACGGGAGGAATCGAGCGAGGCCACGCAATTTCTGACACTTTCCAGCAGATGATCACGGTCAACGAACAAGTACGTCTCGTACTGACCTGCATTGGAGGCCTCCGAACGGTCTTCGTTGGAAGCCGAGGAGCGCACCGACACTTTCTCTACGTTCAGCGCATCGAAAGCCTGAAACAGAGCTGCTTCGTCTATCTCGTCAATGTCGGTGATGACAAACCCCTTAGGAACGGCGTAATGATGTCTTACCAACAAATCCAGGCCTTTCGCCTTTCCTCCCACTTCCGCGTATTTCTCTTGCGGCAACTGCCCCAACTGATATATGTTCATCTTCTTCTGATGCCCTTTAGGTCTTTTCGATTGAAATATCTCTTACCGTCGCTATTGAAGCCAATCTCCAAGATCCCGCGACAGCTTACCCCGTCGAGGGTAAACTCGGCAATGTTCTCATGCAGGATGTATTGCCCACTTTGGAAGTGATAGGTTCTTCCAGACAAGAACTTGACCCCAACAGGGATGGAACTGCCATCGTCCAACTTCATACGGAACGATAGCTCTGATGGAATGGTGCCCTGACTAATCTGCTGAAGATCCAAGTCGGCCTGCATCATGTAGCGCATCCCTGTCTCATCGCGGTAATGGCCCACTTCCAGCACGCTCAATGCAGGATAGGACACCAGTGAATAGTTGAACTGACGGATGGGTGAAACGGCCATCAGCCACAGGTGATTGTTCATGTAGTTCCAGTCTCTCTTTCCAAAAGAATGATCGCGCACGCAGGGCAGATGGAGGGAAAAGGTCTTCCCGTTCAGTGTCAGCTTGCCCTCCAACAGACCCTCTTGCTCGTAGTGACATTGCCCACTAACTTGCTGCAGCTGTTCAAAAAACGACTTGCTCCACTTCTCGTTGGCAATACCGACAGCCATTCTCTCGGCAGGCATATTGGTGGTAAAGTCGATGGGGGGCAGACTGGGATGGAACGTGGCACTAAACGTGACTACATCGTTCTTATTCAGTCTTCCCTGAAAGGAGATGAGCCAACTGTCCCCATGTTTTTCGACATGAAGGGGCGACTTGCCACTTTGAAAAAGTTCCTGTTCCAAGGAGTACATTTGCCCGTCAAGGTAGAATGCGAACCATGTCTCGTCAACATTCACCCTTCTGCCCAGACGTGCAAAGACCGACATTTCCCCGTCGTGTGCGGAGAAGTAGTAGGAATTGTTTATCAACGGATCATCATCTTCCTGTAATGCGTAGTTTTCGGCATATTGATAGTCGAAGGGATTTTGGCTCATCCTCTTCTCTATCGACTTTCGCATAAGCAGCTTCTTTAATGTGAAAAACATGATTGAGAGATTATTGTTAATGCCCTGTACCCTCTCCTGCAAGTGAGGAGAAAAGTGTGCTGCAAAAATACGAAATTATTTCGAATAGCGGGAATCATCATTTCTTCTTTTTACCTTAAAATCGCCAATATTAGGTAATCATTAAAAATAAAATCAAATTTTTCAGTTGCAGAATGCCCAAATCGGAAACTATTGCATAACTTTGCAGCAAAAGGAAATCAACAACTATGCATCTTGACATCAACGACGAGCAGTCGCTCGTGAACGCAGGCATTCGTGTGACAGCCAACAGGTTGCTCATCTGGCGACACGTGCGTCACAGTTTCCAGGGAGCGTTCAGTCTGGCCGACCTCGAAGCGGCCCTGCCCACACTCGACCGCTCTACCCTATTCCGCACACTGACCCTGCTAAGCGAGGCTCACCTCCTACACGACATTGACGATGGCTCTGGTTCGCAGAAATACTGCGTGTGCCATCTCGACGACACACGTCACTGCATGGGACACGTTCACCTAACCTGCCACGTGTGTCATCGCACCTACTGTCTTCCTAACGTGAAGATTCCGCCCGTAGCACTGCCCGAAGGGTTCCTTCCCGATGAGACAGAATATGTGGTGAAAGGCACCTGCACCGAATGCGCAAAAAAACATAAATAGAACACTTGTTATCACAAAAAAGCATAAATACAACAGAAAATTGATAGTTTTATGCAAATATATTCGTAATTTTGCATACTTTTCGCTCATGCAACAGCATGGGATACGGTATAACGAACATACATATTTAACAAAATGAAGAAACTATTTCTCACATTATCATTAGCTATTATGACAATGACCGTCATGGCTATTCCTGCCAAGCCCAACCTTTGGAAGACCATCAAACTGAACGACGGCACCGAAGTGCGCGCACGTCTGTGCGGCGACGAGCATGTCCACTTCTGGCAGACCGAAGACGGACGACAGTTCGTTGAAGACGGCGACCAGTTCACTGCCATCACAAAGCAGCAGTTGCAACTGCGCACAAAGGCCCGTCGCAGCTCAAAGACAGCACCACGCCTGAAGTCGCCTCTTCGTGTTTCTATAGGCGAGCGGACTCACTACACCGGCAAGAAGAAGGGCATCGTGATTCTGGCACAATTCACCGACGTGAAGTTCCAGACAGCCAACGATCTGACAAGATACAAGCGCATCATGAACGAAGCCGGCTACAACGAGGGCTCGTTCAAGGGATCGGTG
>ODAI010016575.1_pt1 | contig 16539 bp, 16 predicted proteins | sample 1539321 | NCBI WGS metagenome assembly ODAI01 (sample SAMN02144231, study PRJEB22623) | gut metagenome | biome: sheep rumen | host: Ovis aries | place: New Zealand | reverse complement strand
TGAAGCATTCGGTAAGAAGGGAAATGATATCTTCAGACAGATCGAGACTCTTCCCGTTCCCGTTATTGCAGCTGTTAACGGATTTGCTCTTGGCGGCGGATGTGAGATTTCCATGAGCTGTGATATCCGTATCTGCTCGGATAATGCAATGTTCGGTCAGCCCGAGGTAGGCCTCGGCATCACTCCCGGATTCGGCGGAACCCAGAGACTTGCAAGGACTGTTGGTGTCGGAATGGCTAAGCAGCTTATCTACACAGCAAGAAATATCAAGGCTGATGAGGCACTCAGGATCGGGCTTGTAAATGCTGTATATCCCCAGGCAGAACTAATGGAGCAGGCTATGAAACTTGCAACCACAATTGCCGCAAATGCGCCCATTGCAGTAAGAAACTGTAAGAAGGCCATAAACGACGGACTTCAGGTTGACATTGACAGAGCTCTTGAGATTGAAGAGAAACTCTTCGGTGACTGCTTTGAAACCTATGACCAGACAGAAGGAATGGCAAACTTCCTTCGTAAAAAAGATGATCCTGCCAAGGTTAAGCAGGTTGCATTTAAGAACGAATAAGTTGGAAAACCCTCCGCACGCTGTGCGGAGGGTTTAAATATCTATTTTTTAATTTAAGGAGGCATATATGAAGGTAGGTGTTATCGGCGCCGGAACAATGGGTCAGGGCATCGCTAAGGCATTCGCCCAGATCGACGGCTACACTGTTGCACTCTGCGATATCAAGCAGGAGTGGGCAGAAGGCGGAAAGGACAAGATCGTTAAGGGCTATGCCAAGCTCGTTGAGAAAGGTAAGCTTACTCAGGAACAGGTTGACAAGATCACAGGAGCAATCACTCCCGGACTTAAAGAGGATCTTTGCTCAGACTGCGACCTTATCGTAGAAGCCGCATTCGAGGATATGAATGTTAAGCAGACTACATTTAAAGAGCTTGATGCCATCTGCAAGAAAGAGTGCATCTTTGCTTCCAATACTTCATCTCTTTCCATCACAGAGATCGGAAAGGGTGTTGAGCGTCCTGTTGTGGGAATGCATTTCTTCAATCCCGCTGACAGAATGAAGCTCATCGAGGTAATTGCAGGAGTTAACACTCCCAAGGAGACCGTTGATGCCATCATCAAGATCTCAGAAGAGATCGGCAAGACTCCCGTACAGGTTAACGAGGCTGCAGGCTTTGTTGTTAACCGTATCCTTATCCCCATGATCAACGAAGCTGCTTTCATCAAGATGGAAGGTGTTTCAAATATCGAGGGTATCGACAATGCCATGAAGCTTGGTGCTAACCATCCCATGGGACCTCTTGAACTCGGTGACTACATCGGACTTGATATCTGCCTTGCCATCATGGACGTTCTCTACAAGGAGACCGGCGACAGCAAGTACAGAGCATGCCCTCTTATCCGTAAGATGGTTCGCGGCGGAAATCTCGGATGCAAGTCAGGCAAGGGATTCTACATCTACAATGCCGACAGGACCAAGACTGCTGTTGATGCCTGATCACGCATTATTCCGGGCGCTCACCATCCTTGGTTCGCTTGTTTCCCGGCCTAATGCTTAAACATAGTGTTATCGGACTAATGAAGGTTTTATAATAGGCGATTGCCTTTAAAAATAATTTTAATGAAGGAGTTAAAAGTCATGGATTTTACTTTGAACAAAGAACATGAAATGGCTCGCAGCCTCTTCAAGGAGTTTGCTGAGAACGAAGCAAAGCCCCTTGCACAGGAAGTTGACGAGAAGGAAATGTTCCCCAGAGAAACCGTAGACAAAATGGCTAAGTATGGTTTCCTCGGAATTCCCGTTCCCAAGGAGTACGGCGGACAGGGATGTGACATCCTCACCTATGTAATGTGTGTTGAGGAACTTTCCAAGGTTTGCGGAACCAGCGGAGTTATCGTATCAGCTCATACCTCACTTTGCGCTGATCCCATTATGACCTTCGGTACCGAAGAGCAGAAGCAGAAATATCTTGTTCCTCTTGCAAAGGGAGAGAAGCTCGGCGCATTCGGACTTACCGAGCCCGGAGCAGGTACCGATGCACAGGGACAGCAGACCAAGGCTGTTCTTGACGGAGATGAGTGGGTTCTCAACGGATCCAAGTGCTTCATCACCAACGGTAAGGAAGCTGACGTCTATGTCATTTTTGCAGTTACCGGAAAGATTGAGAAGCGCGGACGTATGATGAAAGAGATCTCCGCATTCATCGTTGAAAAAGGAACACCCGGATTCTCATTCGGAACCAAGGAAAACAAGATGGGTATCCGCGGATCATCCACTTATGAGCTTATCTTTACCGATTGCCGTATCCCCAAGGAAAATCTCCTTGGACAGCAGGGCAAGGGATTCCAGATCGCAATGCACACCCTTGACGGCGGAAGAATCGGAATCGCCGCACAGGCACTCGGAATCGCAGAGGGCGCACTTGAGAGAACCATCGCTTATACCAATGAGCGTAAGCAGTTCGGAAAGCCCATCTCCGGATTCCAGAACACCCAGTTCCAGCTTGCTGACATGGCAACCAAGGTTGAAGCAGCCAAGATGCTTGTTTACAAGGCAGCCATGAAGAAGCAGGAGTATGTGACCAACAATAAGGTTTCCTATTCTGTAGAAGCTGCAATGGCTAAGCTCTATGCGGCAGAAGTTGCAATGGAAGTTACCACCAAGGCTGTACAGCTTCACGGCGGATATGGTTACATCAGAGAGTATGAAGTTGAGCGCATGATGAGAGATGCCAAGATCACCGAGATCTACGAAGGAACTTCAGAGGTTCAGCGTATGGTCATCTCTGCAGCACTTCTTAAGTAAGCGGCGCCTATAAAAAATAAATCCAGAAAGGAAGAAAAACTGTGAAGATTATAGTTTGTATTAAACAGGTTCCGGATACAAAGGGCGGCGTTAAGTTTAATCCCGACGGTACCCTTGACAGAGCATCAATGCTCGCAATCATGAATCCGGATGATAAAGCAGGTCTTGAGGCAGCACTTCGCCTTAAGGATCAGTACGGAGCAGAAGTCACCGTTCTTACCATGGGACTTCCCAAGGCTGCGGATGCATTAAGAGAAGCACTTGCAATGGGTGCTGATAAGGCAGTTCTTGTAACCGACCGTGTACTCGGCGGTGCAGACACCTGGGCTACCTCAACCACCATCGCAGGAGCTATCAGAAATCTTGAGTATGATCTCATCATTACCGGACGTCAGGCAATCGACGGAGATACCGCACAGGTTGGTCCTCAGATCGCTGAGCACCTTCAGATCCCCGTTATCAGCTATGCTCAGGATCTCAAGGTTGAAGGCGACAAGGTCATCGTTCAGCGTCAGTATGATGACAGATATCATATCGTAGAAGCTAAGATGCCCTGCCTTGTAACCGCTCTTTCAGAGCTCAACGATCCCAGATATATGACTCCCGGCGGAATCTTCGATGCATGCAAGGCAGAGATCACCACTTGGGGAAGAGCTGATCTTAAGGATGTTGATGATTCCAATATCGGACTTAACGGATCACCCACCAAGATCGCTAAGGCATCCGACAAGGTTCGTAAGGGTGCCGGAGAGAAGATCGTTCCCGATTCTCCTTCAGACGGAGTTAAGTACATTGTTGAGAAGCTTGCTGAAAAGCATGTCATTTGATAACCAAAGTGAGCAAAGCAAAGCAATCCGTTATCAAAACAGATAGAAAAAAAGGAGTACAAAATGAGCTTAGAAGAATATAAAGACGTATATGTCTTTGCTCAGCAGGTTGACGGCGAGATCAGCGGAATCTCCTACGAGCTGCTCGGCAAAGCAAAGGATCTTGCAGCTGCTCTTAACCAGAAGGTTGTTGCAGTCCTTGTTGGATACAATGTTAAGGGTCTGGCTGATTCTCTTGCAGAGTACGGCGCAGACAAGGTCATCGTTGTTGATGACAAAGAGCTTGAAATCTACAGAACCGAGCCCTATGCACATGCTCTTGCATCCGTTATCAATGAGTTCAAGCCTGAGATAATGCTTGTCGGTGCAACCGCTATCGGCCGTGATCTCGGACCTACCGTATCGGCACGTGTTGCTACCGGACTTACCGCAGACTGCACACAGCTTGATATCGGAGACTTCCCTCTTAATCCCATTCCCGGAAAAGAGGCTGAGCAGAAGCATAATCAGCTCCTCATGACCCGTCCTGCATTCGGCGGAAATACCATCGCTACCATCGCATGCCCCAACAACCGTCCTCAGATGGCTACGGTTCGTCCCGGCGTTATGCAGAAGATCGAGCCCATTAAGGGTGCCAAGGCTGAGGTTGTTGATTACAATCCCGGATTTACCGTAAATGACCGTTATGTAACTGTTAAGGAAGTTGTAAAGGCAGTTTCAGATACAGTTGATATCATGAATGCCAAGATCCTCGTATCCGGCGGACGTGGAGTCGGAAGCCCCGAGAACTTCAAGATCCTCGAAGATCTTGCAAAGGTTCTCGGCGGAGAAGTTTCCTGCTCAAGAGCAGTTGTTGACTCAGGCTGGAAGCCCAAGGATCTCCAGGTTGGTCAGACCGGTAAGACCGTAAGACCTCATGTATATTTTGCGATCGGTATCTCAGGTGCTATCCAGCACGTTGCAGGTATGGAAGAGTCAGACATCATCATTGCCATCAACAAGGATGAGGATGCTCCCATCTTCGACGTTGCAGATTACGGTATCGTAGGCGATCTCAACAAGATCGTTCCCGAACTTACCGAGTCTCTCAAGAAGGCTATTGCCGAGAAATAAAAGGCAGCCGGAATACAGTAATTTACCATCCGCACTCCTTAAAGGGGTGCGGATTTTTGTATATTTATAAATAAAAATGTGATATGATTTAATTTGGCTTTTTATATGTGGGTAAAAGGCTTGTTTATTTTACCCTAAGTTAAGTTTAAAAAGAACGGAGAAACCATATGAGATACGATGTCGCGATAATCGGAAACGGTCCTGCAGGACTTGAGGCGGCCATCACTCTTACCATCAGAAAAAAGAGCATTATCCTCATCGGAAAAAAGGACGGAAGCTCAAAGGTTAAGAGTGCGGAGAGGATTGATAATTATCTTGGCATTCACGCTGTAAGCGGAGAAGAGCTGAATAAAAAAATGACTGACCATGCACTTTCCATGGGGGTCAGTGTGACTGAAGGCCGTGTAACTCTTATCTATCCCTATGGAGAATATTTCGGCATTCAGTGCGGAGAGGATATGATCGAGGCTTCTTCGGTAATCCTTTGTTCCGGAGTCGCTCCCGCCAATATCATTAAAGGTGAAGATACATTCCTCGGCCGCGGTGTCAGCTACTGTGCAACCTGCGATGCCGCAATGTATAAAGATAAAAAGGCCATAGTCGTATCATATTCTCCGGATTATTTCGAGGAAGCGGAGTTTTTGAGAAAATATGCATCCGAAGTTATATATATACCGATGTATGATTCCTCAGAATCCGCAGATGGCATCACTGTAAAAAAAGTAAAGCCCGTTGAGATAAAAGGCGGATTCAAGGCTGATACTCTTGTGACTGATGAAGGTGAGATGAAGACCGACGGAATATTTGTCCTCAGAGATCAGATAGCACCCACGGATCTTGTCCCCGGTCTTGAGATGGAAGGAAGCAATGTCAAGGCAGGAAGGGATATGTCTACTTCGGTTCCCGGCCTTTTTGTGGCAGGAGATATTGCCGGACCTCCCTACCAGCTTATAAAGGCTTCCGGTGAGGGACTTACCGCTGCTCTTTCTGCAGTCAAGTATCTTAATAAATAAATCAAGAAAACAGGTACCATTATGAATATGGAGATGATGACAAATCTGATAGGGCTTCTTTTCCCGGTACTCGGGCTTATGGGTGCGCTCTTCAGATATACATACGCCCCCAAAAAAGGATGGCTGTATGTCAGTATATACTTTCTTTCCAGGATACTCAGCGATTATTACTGGACTGTATATACCTTTGTTATGGGCGAAACTCCCGAGGGCAACGAATTTATAACTAACCTCGGGTGGAATCTTGGGTATTTTATACTTGTCTTCATTGTCATAAAAGCAGGACATAAGGAAGCTAAAGGTTACTTTAATCCCCTTATGCTTCTGCCGGTTCCCATAACTCTTGTGCAGTTCTTCATATATATCCAATATGGTGCGATCCTGCTCAATATCTGGCAGGTGGGACTGTCAACGGTTTCCATGGTCGTTTGCTGCAGGGCCCTGCTTTATTATTACAAAAACAAAAAAAAAGGAGCGCTGTTTCCTTATCTCCATGCCGTGGTACTTTTCATGCTCGCCATGGACTATGTTATGTGGACTGCATCCTGCTATGACTGGCCCAGCGATTACGTTAATCCTTATTTCTATGCCCAGCTGATAGGCGGGATCGCCGCAGTCTTCATGGCACGTGCCGTTGGAAAAGATTACGAGCAGGAAGGCTTTTCATATCCCGTACACAGCTCCAGAGACATAAGATTCCAGCTTACTTTACAGGTCATCGCACTGCTTGTGATCCTGGGATGTTTCGGCGGGGGTATCTATATTTCTTTATATGCAAAAAAGATCCTTCTGGCCCAGGGAGCTGATGATCAGGCTTATGAGATCATATCTCTTATTCTGTTTTTGATATCTGTATTCCAGGTCATAGCCATGATCGCCGTTTTGTTTGTTATCTCCATGCGGAGCAGGAACGCAGAACAGAGCAGCGTCGAAACTGAGGAAAAGGGACACAAGAGGATTGGCATAGCACTTACCTTCCTTGTAACACTCGGTCTTATGGTCTTTTCCGTCATATATACTTCCAGACTTTTTTATAAGGTGTCCGTTGCGGATATTTATGGAGCAGGTGATAAATCAGTCGAAAATGTTTCCGCGGTTTTATGGAATTATCTTTCTGATGCTTCATCCGCTCTTCAGGTCACAGCAAACAGCGTTGACTTTATGCTCACAAGCGGTGAATCACAGGAAACGATAGATGATTATCTTGTTTATCAGACCAAGCTGCACCAGGATATGTTCAGTGAAGATTTCACCGGAGTTTATTCATATATCAGAAATGAATATATAGACGGTTCGGGATGGGTGCCTCCCGCAGATTATGATCCCACAAAAAGAGACTGGTACAGGAAAGCGCTTGAAGCCGGCGGCGAGACCATCATAGTTTCTCCCTATGTGGACGCACAGACCGGAGATGTTGTCATAACCATATGCAAACAGATATCCGACGGAAAAGGTTCTTTTGAAAACAGTAAAAACGTAGTTGCGGTGGATGTCATCATCAATTACATCCAGGAAGTTGTGGAAAATGCCACTGTCAACGGTAAGGGCTACTGCATGGTTGTAAACCGTGACGGAATGATCGTTGCGCATAAAGACCGTTCCCTTGTGGGAGATTCTTTTACGGATATTTTTGGTGAAGATCTTCTTGACGAGATCCTGGCTGTGGATTCCATGGAAGTAAAAGACATAGCATATAACGATGAGTATGCCATGTTTGTAAAGCCCGTACACGAGCGCTGGTATGTTGTCATGGTTGTGGATAATTCAGAACTCTTTGAAGAGACAAATTCACAGCTTGCCGTTAACGTGCTTGTTTCCCTTATCATATTTGCATTCATCGCGCTTTTCTACTTTATCGGATATAAAAATGAACAGGTCTTTGGCAGAAAGATGCAGGAAATGCGCATCGACAGGCAAAAGCAGGAATATGATGCAGAGGTACTCAGGCTTGAGAAAGTATCGGCAGAGAAAGCCAGCAAGGCGAAAAGTTCGTTTCTTGCGGATATGTCCCACGAGATCAGAACTCCCATCAATGCCATACTCGGCATGAATGAGATGATACTCAGGGAGTCGGATCAAAAAGAGATCCTTGAGTATTCACACAATATCGGCGTATCCGGAAGAAATCTTCTCCAGCTTATAAACAGCATCCTTGATTTTTCCAAGATAGAGGATGGCAAGATGGAAATCGTTCCGGTTCGTTACTCCGTAAGATCCCTTGTCACATATCTTGCAAACTCTGTAACTGAAAGAGCGCGCAATAAAGGATTGGAACTCAGACTTGATATAGATGAGACTCTTCCTTCGGAGCTGTTCGGAGATGATACAAGGATCAATCAGGTCATTGTCAATCTTCTTACAAACGCTGTCAAGTACACAGAAAAAGGCTTTGTAACACTTACCCTTAAAGAAAAAGAAAGAAAAGAAGGAAATTCCCTTATCTATGTTGAGGTAAGGGATACCGGCATAGGTATCCGTGAAGAAGACATGGAGAAGCTGTTTGAGTCATTCGAAAGACTTGATGTTGTTAAGAACCGTAACATAGAAGGCACCGGACTGGGAATGTCCATAGTCACAAAGCTTTTAAAGCTCATGGGCAGTGAACTTAAAGTCACCAGTACATACGGTGTCGGCTCCGTATTTTCTTTCGAACTGCTTCAAAGGATCGAAGACGATACACCTATCGGAAAATATGATATATCATCAGCCGGTGAAGACGAGACACGTATAGAAGAATTTACACTCTATGCTCCGGGCGCAAGGGTTCTGATAGTTGACGATACAAGAATGAACATAATGGTTGCGGTAAATCTCCTTAAAACCACCGGCATTAAGATCGATACGGCGTCCGGCGGACAGGAAGCAGTAGACCTTGCAGATAAGAACAGATACGATGTGATCCTTATGGACCAGAGAATGCCCGGAATGGACGGAACCCAGGCTCTTAAAGCCATAAGAGCGCTTGAAAGCGGCATCAATAAGGATACCCCTGTTATCTGTCTTACAGCGGATGCGATAAGAGGCGCAAGGGCTCATTACATGGCTGAGGGATTCAGTGATTATCTTACCAAGCCCGTTAACGGAAGTTCACTTGAAAAGATGCTCACAAAATACCTTCCGAAAGAACTTATAAAAAACAAGAACGGCGAATCTTCAGCAAATGCGGAAAATGTGGGCAAAGCAGACAAAAAGCCTGATATCGGGGAACTTAAAAAAGCGGGTCTTAATACCGTTGAGGCAATGTCTTTTTGCAGGGATGATTTAGATATATATAAAGAGATCCTGACAGAATTCGTAAATGTATCCGGAGAAAAGATCAAGGATATGGAAAGGTATTATGCTGCAAAGGATTGGGAAAACTATGTGATCCATGCCCATTCACTTAAGAGCAGCGCAAGGATCGTAGGAGACGAAGGTCTGTCCGAGCTTGCCGCAGGACTTGAAGCTGCCGCTAAGGACGGCAACGCAGATGCAATCGAAAAAGATCATGAAAAGATGATAATTATGTATAAGCAGATAACGGGTACCATCAGCGGAATTTTGGGAATAACCGGTCTGTCTTATAATGAAGATGGGGATATCCTTGAGTTTTCACCGAAAAAAAATTAAGATGTTTTGAAAATAAATGAAAGGTCGAATGATTATGGATGACATGATTGAAATCAGATGGCACGGAAGAGGAGGACAGGGAGCAAAGACCGCCAGCCAGCTTCTTGCCGATGCCGCATTTATGTCGGGAAAATATGTGCAGTCCTTTCCCGAGTACGGACCCGAAAGGTCCGGAGCCCCCATTACTGCATACAACAGGATCTCAGCGGAAAGATGCCCGATACACTCCAACATTTACGATCCCGATTACGTTGCCGTTGTTGATGAGACACTTCTTGAGAGCGTGGATGTTACTGCAGGCCTCAGCAAGGACGGTGCGGTGATCATCAATTCTTCCAAGACTCCTGAGGAACTCAGACCCCTTCTTAACGGATATGAAGGAAGAGTCTGCACCATAGATGCAAGAAGCATTTCCCTTGCATATTTGGGAAAATATTTCCCCAATACCCCCATGCTTGCCGCGGTTGTTGAAGTTTCCGGATGTGTTGATAAGGAGCAGTTCCTTAAAGACATGGAAGGTTCCTACAGACATAAATTCGCAAAAAAGCCCCAGCTTGTTGAGGGAAACCTTCAGTGCCTCAAGGCTGCGATGAAAGAAGTAAAAGGTTAATTAATAGTAATCAATTGTATGTATATAAATGTATTTGCTTGCCAGTGCCTTCGCTTATAGTCGCTTCGTCTGTTCTCGCAAAGGACAAAATCGCCCTCGGGCAACTCGCGACGCTCGCGCTAAGCTGCGCGAGCTGCTCGAACAAAGCCCCCGGGAACCGATTTATGCCCGAACACTACGCGACTGCTCAGGCGGGCAGCGCAAATATCATATATATACATGCAATGAAATTAAGTTATATGGAGCGAAATATGAGTCTAAAAGCAGAAGAAATCAATGAACATATTGCCTGGCAGGATCTTACGACGGGCTGCGAGATATATGAACCCGCAACCAGCCGCCTGACCAAGACCGGCGAATGGAGATCAAAAACCCCCGAATGGCTTAAGGAAAAATGCAAACAGTGCCTTCTTTGCGCACCTTTTTGCCCCGATGCCTCCATCCCCGTCAAGGACGGAAAAAGAGATGATTTTGATTACGATCACTGCAAGGGCTGCGGAATATGCATTAAGGCATGCCCTTTTGCTGCGATCCGCTGGAAGGAGGAAAACTGATGAGTATCAGAGAAAGACTTTCGGGAAACGAAGCCATAGCAACCGCCATGAGACAGATCAATCCGGATGTATTCGCCATGTTTCCCATCACACCTTCTACGGAGATCCCGCAGTACTTTGCTCAGTACGTGGCTGACGGAAAAGTAGATACCGAATTCATCTGCGTTGAAAGTGAGCATTCATCACTGTCCGCATGCCTCGGTGCTGAGGCTGCAGGCTGCAGAGCCGTAACCGCTACTTCCTCAGCAGGCCTTTCATACATGAACGAAGTCCTCTATGTTGCGGCGTCCTCCAGACTTCCCGTTGTCCTCGCCGTTGCGTGCCGTGCGCTTACAGGCCCCATCAATATCAACCATGACTATTCCGATTCAATGGCAGAGCGTGATTCCGGATTCATCCAGATATATGCGGAGAACAATCAGGAAGTATATGACAATTACCTTCAGGCTCACCGTATCGCGGAGCACCCTGATGTAAGACTTCCTCTTATGATCTGTGAGGACGGATTCATCACTTCACATGCAATTGAAAATATCGAGCTTGAAGACGATGATACGGTAAAAAAATTCGTCGGAGAATACAGGCCCGAGAATTATCTGTTAAAAGAAGAAAATCCCCTTGCAGTTGGCCCTTACGGAATCAGTGCTTACTATATGGAAGCACGTGTTGCCCAGGCCCATGCAATGATGAATGCAAAAAAAGTCATACTTGATGTTGCTGCGGATTTTGAGAAGACCTTCGGAAGAAAATACGGTCTCATCGAAGAATACAAGATGGAAGATGCCGAGATCGCAATGGTTATCATGGGTTCTTCTGCAGGTACAGCCAAGGCGGCAGTGGACAGCCTGAGAGCAAAAGGCATTAAGGCAGGACTTATCAAGGTAAGAGTATTCAGACCCTTCCCCGGTCCCGAGATCGCAGCATCCGTTTCAAAATGTAAGGCAGTTGCTGTAATGGATAAGAGTGAAGGATTCTCCGGATGTGGAGGGCCTTTATTTGCCGAGACCTGCGGCGCCTGCATCAATATGAAGAACAAACCTCTCATGGTCGATATCGTATTCGGACTCGGAGGAAGAGACTTTACCGTAGAAAGCGCAATAAGCGTATATGACAGACTCGGGAAAATAGCCGAGACCGGTGAATGCGGTGAAGTCTATACACATATGGGACAGCGTGAGAGGTAAGTAAAATGGCATATAATCTTAAAGAAGAAATGAATAAAACAGAACGCTTCAATGCCGGACACAGACTTTGTGCCGGATGTGGGGCGGGGATCGTCTGCAGGGCCATGATGAGAGCTGTTGATGAAAATGACAAGGCTGTCATCTGTAATGCAACAGGATGCCTTGAGGTATCATCCTTCCAGTATCCCTACACTGCATGGAACGATTCATATATCCATACGGCATTTGAAAATGCTTCATCCACTGCATCGGGAGTGTGTGCGGCGGTAAATGCCATGAAGAAGAAGGGAAAGATCCCTCAGGACAAAAACTACAAGATCCTTGTTATAGGCGGAGACGGCGGAACATACGATATAGGATTCCAGTCCCTTTCCGGAGCGCTTGAAAGAGGACACGACTTTACGTATTTTTGCTATGACAACAACGCCTACATGAATACCGGAACCCAGAGGTCCTCTGCGACTCCCAGATTTGCGGCAGCAACAACGACTCCTTCCGGAACGGAATCTGTCGGTAAGAAGCAGGACCAGAAAGATCTTACACAGATCGTGGTCGCACACGGAGTTCACTATGCGGCCCAGACCACTCTTTTCGGTAACATGAAGGATTTCCATGAGAAGGCTCACCGTGCGATCTACACAGAAGGTCCCACATTTGTAAATGTCCTTACCCCCTGCCCCAGAGGATGGAATTATCCCGCAGAAGATCTTATAGAGATCTGCAAGGCAGCCATTGATACATGTGTATGGCCTTTGTACGAGGTCGTGGACGGAGAGTACAGACTTACCTATGAGCCCAAAAAGAAGCTTCCCGTTGAAGAGTTCATGTCAAAGCAGGGAAGATTTGCACATTGCTTCAAGAAGGGCAATGAGTGGACCATAGAAGCAGCCCAGCAGTACGTAGACAAAAAATGGGAAGATCTTCTTTCCAGGTGTAAATAAACGAATGAAAGATATATACTCATATATTTGAGATGCGCAGCCCGCCTGAGCAGCCGCGGAGCGTCCGAGCATAAATCGGTTCCCTCGGGCACCGTTCGAGCAGTTCGCGCAGCTTAGCGCGAACGTCGCGAGTTGCCCGAGGGCGATTTTGAACTTTGCGAGGACGGGCAAAGCGGCGATAAGCGAAGGCATAGGCAAGCAGATCAAATAATGAGGATATATCGTATAAGTCATTTATAGGAGAATGAATATGGCTAAACAATTATTTACGAATACTCATATTTTGTCCTGGCTTACATACTTTTCTGAGAACACGGATATTGACCTTGAACATGTCAAAATCCTTGATATCACAAGGAAGAACAAAAACCTCATTCCAACGGTTGAGGCACACAGATGCACCCTTGTATTTACTGAAGCGGGAGATCAGGATATTTTCTACCGCATGTGGAGCGTGGGTCTTGGTGAGTGCGAGGTCATCTATAATGAAGGCTCGGAACCCGAGGGAGAGATCAAGAGAAATCTTGTTGCCGACATGATTGACCGCGGCATCAATGCAAGTGCAGGGATGATAGTTCTCAATCCCAATGCAAGGAGCACCATCAAATTCGGAATGGATAACAAGAACTTTGCATCCGGCTCCGTAAGATATGTCGGAAGCGAGATCCGTTCCGTTATCCTTTCAAAGATGCAGATCGCAGAGAGCAAGAATTTCTGCGTTATCTCAGGTGAGTCCATTGCAGTGGAGACTGCAATGCTCTGCGGCGAAGGCTCTGTCATTGCAGTGGAATACAAGGAAAGTGACAGAGAGACTCTTGAAGAGAACGTCGGTAAATTCGGTCTTAAGAATATCCATATCATCGACCATGTGGACGCTAAGACCATGAAAGACCTTCCCGTTCCCGATACTACAATGCTGGTTGCATCAGCAAGCATGGAGCAGGAGATCACCTTCTTAAAACAGTTAAACCCTTCAATGGAATTTGTCATCTATACTCTTGATTTCAGAGTTGCGGCCACCATGAGAGACATACTCGGACGCTTTGGAATGAATGATGTAAACATCATCCAGATAAGCGTTTCAAAGCTTAATTCCAAGAACCTTTTTGAAAGCCAGCCCGCACCCTGGATAATCACCGCAAGAGCAGAATGATTATTTTATGATCGAGTGGAAGACACCTTCAGTAGAAGATATACCTGAAATGAGACGCCTGATCGCTTTGTCCGGTGCAATCGGAAGCGATGCGTCCTTTGCAAATATATTTCTTCTCTGGGAAAAATATAACATAAAGATCGCATTTTATGAGGACTGCCTTTTAAGGCTGTATACGGGAAACAGACTTCCCGGCAGAAGAGGGATGACCTTTCCCCTTGGGGGTGACCCTGAGAAAGCTGTGAAGATCCTGGATCCTTTGTGTGAGGATTGTATCAGTAAGGGTAAGGAGATCAGATTCATTTTCCTTACCGCAGAGCAGAAAGAGCTGGTTTCGAAGCGTTTTCCCGATATGGTATTTGAAACTGCCGAAGGAAATTCGGATTATACCTACACGGCAGAGCATCTTGCTTATCTTAAGGGTAAGGAAAATGAAAAAAAGAGAAACCGTGTAAATCGTTTTGTCCGCAGGTTTCCTGACTGGGAGATCCGTTTTTTTGAAAGTGATGCGACCTCCGGATTTGAGCAGGATGTTATAGATGTTGAAGAAAAATGGTTTTCCATGCAGGAAGAGAGACTGGATTCTGCTTTCCTTGAAAGGATCGAGATCTATGAGGCCTGCAAAAATTTCAGGAGTCTCGGACTTATCTGCGGACTTGTCTATGTATCCGGGATTCCGGTTGCCATGAGCATCGCATCCGAGATATCTCCGGGGATCTTTGATATCAATTTTGAAAAAAGCTACGGAGAATATGCACAGGATGGCGGCTTTTCCGTTATAAACAAATATTTAGCCGGATATCTTCTTGAAAAGCACGGAGCAAAGTGGATCAACCGCGAAGAGGATATCGGCCTTGAAGGCTTAAGGCGTGCCAAGATGGCATACCGCCCTGATAAATTGCTGGAAAAATACCACACGAATAATTAAGACGGATAATAAGTCGGGAGATGAGACCGATGCTCGGAAGCATTCTTTCAAAGGAAACCTGCGCAAAATGTAAGTTCTGCTGCACATTCAGAAGACAGAGTCTTTGGGAACTTCCAAAGGTTTCTGAGGAATTTGCCGGAAAATATACAGAAGGTTTTAACGGAAAGCCCGTAAAGTATGCCTTTGATGAAAAGGATGGAGAAAGATACGCAGTTTTTGATATTGCGGGCGGCTATGTGTCCGGTGATCCGGAAGAAGAGGTTCCCTGCCCTTTTCTTGACCCGGATAAAGGCTGCATTCTTCCTGATGAGGATAAACCCTTTGACTGTATGATATGGCCCTTAAGGTATATGGAGATGCAGGACGGGAACGCTAAGGTCGTAGTATCGGATGCCTGTCCCGGGATCAGGGCTGCAGGCAGAGCAAAAGTTCTTGAAACCGTAAATGGAGGCCTCGGAGAGAAGATCACAGACTATTTTGAAGACCATCCTTACTTTTTGAACGGGTACCATGAGGGATATACTGAAATCAGATGAAGGCATTTTGGCAAATCTTAAGTTTTATGACGTCCGGCTTTTGACCAAATCAGTATTTGTCACCGCCGTTTAATGGTGGTAAAATATGCTTTGAATTTTTGTGATTTTTTGGAGGAAACTTTTATATGAGCAAAAGTTATATTCCCGAAGGATATAAGAGCCACCTGAATCTCTATGATACACAGGTTGCCATCAAGACCGTTAAGGATTATTTCCAGGCAAGGCTCTCGGAGAGGCTGAATCTTCACAGAGTATCGGCACCTCTTTTCGTTACTCCCGAGTCCGGGCTTAATGATAACTTAAACGGTGTGGAGCATCCCGTATCCTTTACCATCGCCAATGAAGGCGGAAGAAAGGCGGAAGTCGTCCAGTCCCTTGCAAAATGGAAGAGATATGCACTTTCCAAGTACGGCTTTGAAGTAGACGAGGGACTTTATACCGACATGAATGCCATCCGTCCCGATGAGGAGCCCGACAATATCCATTCGGTATTTGTTGACCAGTGGGACTGGGAGAAGATAATCCTCAAAACAGACAGGAACTTCCAGACCCTTAAGGATACCGTGCTTGATGTTTATGCAGCGCTCCGCAAGACGGAAAAATACATGGCGATCCAGTACGACTATATCGAAGAGATCCTTCCCCATGATATTTTCTTTATCACCACCCAGGAGCTTGAAGATCTCTATCCCGATAAGACTGCGAAGGAAAGAGAGTATCTTATAACAAAAGAAAAAGGTGCCGTCTGCCTTATGCAGATAGGTGATAAATTAAAGTCAGGTTCCGTACATGATTTCAGAGCTCCCGACTATGATGACTGGGCACTTAACTGCGATATCTTCGTATACTTCCCCGTTCTTGACATTGCCCTTGAGCTTTCAAGCATGGGGATAAGGGTTGATGAGGATTCCATGATATCCCAGCTTGAGAAGGCAGGATGTCCCGAAAGAGCATCCCTTCCCTTCCAGAAAGCCATCATCGAGGGCAGGCTTCCCTATACCATCGGCGGAGGTATAGGACAGTCCAGGATATGTATGTTCTTCCTGAGAAAAGCCCACATAGGAGAGGTCCAGTCCTCCATATGGCCCGATGAGTTCGTGGTGGAAGCTTCAAAAGCAGGAGTCAGACTTCTTTGATATAAAAAAAGAACAGCCCGGGGCCAATGTCATTAAGTTAACATTGAGCAATTAAGGGATTAACCAAATAATCAGCACGAGCGATGGAGATATTTGTATCTTCAATCGCTCGTGTTTTATTT
>ODAI014477815.1_pt1 | contig 16540 bp, 17 predicted proteins | sample 1539321 | NCBI WGS metagenome assembly ODAI01 (sample SAMN02144231, study PRJEB22623) | gut metagenome | biome: sheep rumen | host: Ovis aries | place: New Zealand | reverse complement strand
CGCCCGCCTGCATACGTCCGTGATCACAAAGAACTGTGAAATAAAGCTCTCCGGGAACAGGAAACACGCCTTGTAATCCGTATCAATATCCCGGAACTGCTCCATGAACGCTTCGACATAAGGATTCTCAGCCAAAGCAGGCGATCCCTCGATCAGCTGCTTCGTGGCATACCGGTACGGAAGATCCGACCAGGACAGGCGGACGAGGAACCGTTCATACTGTCCGGATTCATACTCTTCCCTGACGTCCTCGAAATCCTTCTGCCAGGATTCGTGTTCCGCAAGAAGCTCCTCCATTGAAGAAAAGACGGTCCTTTCCCGGTACTGCGGACAGCGCTCCCACAGCATATCGAGCCGTTCAAAGGAATCGGAGACCTGCGGTCTTTTATGAATTATCGGATACAAAAAGGCTCCTTTCCGAATTGTCTCTGACGCTTCACATTTTCTCCATGTTATCGCACAGCTGCGCATCTTACAACCGGCTTTTTATGTCAAAAAATGCATCCCAAAATGCATTTTTCGATCATCTGTCATCTCGCATTATATCCTGTTGAAGAAAACTGCGCGACAGCCTGTCATGGCTGCCGCGCAGTTGTTTTTCTGCTGTATCAGTATCGTATCAATCGTCGATTTCTACGCTGGATTCCAGAATGTTGCCTGTGGTGATATCGATTTCATATTTGTATTCCTGTGTACCCACATGGAACTCCACTTCGTACTTTGTGACTCCTGTGTCATCGTCAAAATCCTGTTTTACAGTGGAAGAGGATATATCGCTATGCGCTACACCCGCATGGTTCAGCGCGATCTCCAGAGCCTGCTCCTCCGTTATACCTTCTGCAGCAGCGCCTGCTGTCGTACCGGAAGCCTTGCCCGTAAGCGCATCCCTCTCCGCAATATCTTCTGCGTCCATTGTCTCCGACTCTGCCTTAAGGACTGTACCGGAAGCAGCGTCGATGTCATAATTGTATTCCATGTCACCTGCGTAGAATTCTATCTCAAATACCAGAACGCCGTCTTCGGTCTCAAGATTTGCTTTTTTGTAGACCACATCGCTTTCCTGCACGCCGGCATTTGTGAGGGCCGCTTTCTTGGCGTCATCGACAGAAATCTTTGCAGCGGTATTCGAAGCGGTATTAGAAGCAGTGCTCTTGGCCGGCTTAGACTGAGCCGCGGATGCTGCTGCGGCGGGTGCCTTCGTCGCCGGAGCGCCGGCGCTCGTTTTGCTGCCGCATCCTGTAAACATGGCTGCGGATACTGCCAATACTGCAAGACCTGTTACGAAATACACTTTTTTCATGACGAAATCCTCCAACTATACGTTTTTTCTTTTTCTTTTTATGCTTTTCTGCATTATTCGGTTTTTTATGCTGTTTTTCGATCAGCTGTAAACCTCAGCTGTCATCAAAAACAGGCTTTCACTTTATATACGATTCAGTTGAAGGGAGGGACAGAAAAATTTTCGGGGCTCTCGATCTCGATCTTTTTGACATCTTCCAGAGAAATCCTCGTCTCTCCGACCAGGATCGTATTGGTTACTTCCGCATCCACGTTCCGACAGATGCCGCTGACCGTCCTGTACTGTCCCCGAAGTCCGTAATCCTCATGATTTATATCATTACAGACCTCATAATAAGTAACCGTCACATATACACGGTTTGCCCTGGCCATACGTCCGTTAAAGGTAAGTCCGTGCAGGATCTCAAGCCGGCGGTTCAGTTCCGCAGAATCTTCCTCGCCGGGCACCTCCTTGTCCCTGTAGAGAATATCTTTGGCAGCCACCGCCTCATTAAATCCCTTCAGTGCATCAAAAGGAGCAAAAATCTTGGCCCTTCTTCCGACATCCATACTGGGATGCCTGCGGCGGAAGGAATCAAAACGGTCATGCCGCGGTCTGCCCTTCAAGAAAACATCGCGGTACCGGAAATTCACCGGCATCGCCATCGCTCCGATCATGGTCATATATACTCACCCCCCTCCTGCCAATGAGAACATCTGCCTTTCACAGATCCCTTTACACAAGTAATTGCAGAACGCATACACCTTACAAAACTTCCGCATCTGAGAATTGACCGCATCCGTAACTGACATGGCTCCCGATCATCAGATGAGGCCTGCCGCCATTGCTTCTCCCGGATTCTCTCTCCGAAAGACAGAAATCTTCACGCGCTTCTTTAAGTACTTCGATACCTGTGCCAGCTCACCGCACTTTTCACATTCCATCCAGCCTTCGGTCTCATCCAGATACAGGCTGTTATTTCTATATCCGCAGCACGGACAGTTTGCGTTATATGTCTTCATGATGCTTTCCTCCCTATTCCTTCCGGTCAGATAAGATCCCCGGTATGCAGTTCCGGACTCACAGCCCCTGACTCACACTCTCTGACCCACACTCTCTGACCCACACTTCCCGGCTCACACGCCCTGACTGACGATCCCTTTCCGAGATCCGCTCCGGCCCTGCGAGCTTGCGCGCAGCAAACATTAGTTCTTTATAAATCCATGATACCAAACATGTATTCGATATGCAAGAAAAATTTCGCATTACAAAGCGGGATGTCGGTCAAGACCGACACCCCGCCAAAAAGTATCCCGAATTTTCTATTTTCACCAATTGTATACTGCTCCGGGCTTCAACTTTCCGGTTATCGCATCTTTTCAAAATTCACACTTTAGCCTTCAATCATCCGGTTACTGTACCTTCTCAAAGACCATCTCTGTCAGCGCATGGGGAAGCAATTCCTCCGGCCGTACCCCCGGCCGGATCCATTCGTTCACCAGCTTATCCGGCATAATGAGAGGCATCCGGTCATGGATGAACCGGATCTCTTCTCCGGGCTCCCGTGTCAGGACCACGAACACCGGCATGCCGTTCTCGATCCGGTAGAGGCCGCACAGCCAGGTCACAGCAGAATCCTTCGGCTGGATCATATATTTGTCGCCGGTACGCTTCCTGCCGTCCTTTCCCGGAAGGTGCTCCCACTCGAAGTACCAGGAGGCCGGCACGATGCAGCGATGCCTTGCCCAGTCGTCCCGGAAGGTCGGTTTTTCTGCCGCTGTCTCCATACGGGCATTCAGAAGCAGCGTTCTTCCGGAATATCCCCACTTCATGGGATAGACAGCCCTTTCGCCCTTCCGGTTCGGCGCGATGACCGGCACCACATCCGTCGGACGGATCTCGCCGTAGCTTTTGACCGCCGTCGTTTTCTGCCATTTTTCAACGAGCGGCGAGCGGTTCATTTCTTCCACGATCTCCCTGAGTTCGGGAGACTCTTCAGCCCAGTATCTGCAGCACATTGGATCATTCCTCCGGCCATTGCCTGTTCATCACTTCAAATACCACATTTCCCCGTTCGGCATGATCCGGACATCCCCCGGAAGAGTCTCCAGAAGATTTCCCTTAAGATCACGGATCACCGTCTCTTCCCAATACCGGTAATCCGGCCCTTCGCCCGTCTCATACCATTTGCTGAAATACAGATTCTTCCCGTCCCGCAGAAAGAAACTTTCATGCGGTTCCAATGCAAAGCTGACCCGCTCCGGCCAGATGATCTCAAACACGCCTTCCTCTCCCTGCCGTGTGAGCGAAAGGGGAGAACTGTGCAGCTGCAGATTATAGCAGCTTTTTACGGCACTGAGCGGCAGTTCCTTGAACAGCTCCGCTTCATGGCTCCCACAGTCAAAGCGGAAAATGCATATCTGCCCGCTTTGGAAATCCACATTCAGGAGATAGATCCGTTCATCCAGGAAGACCGGCTTTTCCGAACAGGTCCCGGTCTTCTTCGGAACCGGCCAGAAGACCTCTCCATCCGGATAATGGATCAGGCACACAGTATTCCCTTTCACCGTTTCGCCCGCACGAAACACTTCCTCCGCTTCGTACAGATCCCCATGCTCATAACTGATCCCGTAATACCATTCGGACGTTCCGTCAGGCACCGGTTCAATATGGGTGATGCCCTGTATATCGACTGTCTTCATCCTCATCTTCCTCCGATCCACCAATTCGGAGTCAGTTCACCGAGCGTTATGACCTGTTCGCTTTCATGATCCAGCATGATTTCAATATCCCTGTACGTCTTCGGCATCAGCTGCACCAGCAGTTCCCGGCAGGCACCGCATGGCGCGCCGATTTTTCCGTCAGGCATGATGGCGAGCACCTTGCGGATTTCCTGCTCCCCGTTCGTCAGCATATTGAAAATGGCGTTCCGCTCGGCACAGATGCCCAATGAAGAACAGGTATCGACGCAGACACCGGTATAAATTCTGCCGGATGCCGAAAGAATGGCCGCCGCCACACCGCCGGCCTCCACATACTCAGAGATCTTCCTTTCGTTCTGTACCGACTTTGCAGATTCATAGAGTCGGCTCCAAAACCAGCTGTCTTTCGTCATCAGGTTCACGTGGCCGGTACGTTTCTCATGCATCAGCGGAACATCAACATCCTTCGTGGTCCACTGATAGCGGAAACCGCATTTTTCCTGTACCCGTTTTGATTTTGTGTTGCCGTCGTAGTATCCGCACCAGACATTCTGCATGCCCAGATCCTCAAAAGCATGGCGCAGCATCTCCCTGGCGGCTTCCGGCATGATTCCCTGTCCCCAGAACGGTCTGCCCAGCCAATAGCCGAGTTCACACTCATCGTCCCGATCGGTCATGTCGGTATGGCCATTCAGCTTGAGTTCGATTGCGCCGATTGCTTTTCCATCCTCCTTCAGGCAGACGGCATAACATTCTGCTGCGGAGAATACATTCCGGATCACATCCAGACTTTCGCCGACGCTCTTATGCGGCGGCCATCCGGCGATCGGGCCGACGGCCGGATCTTTCGCATATTCAAATACATTTTCCGCGTCGCTTTCCTCAAAACGGCGCAGGATCAGTCTTTCTGTTTTCAGCATTTTGCTGCTCCTTTCAATATGTCATCACAGGCAGGCACTTGCGAAAGACTGTGTCATCACAGGATATATTCATTCGTCTGCGTTATCCGGACCGTCAATGCCCGGTAGTCCGTAGTTCAGCACCTCATTGTATCTGGCATTTGCTTTTTCGCTGGCCTTCTTCTCTTTCCAGGCATCGATCTCGCTCCGGATTGCCAGCATTTCGTCCACGACCAGTTCTTCTGTCTTCGGCTTCACATAGCGAAGATAAGAGATCATCCGCTCCATTGCCTTCGGGCTTCCGAGGTGCCTCGCGATCGCCTCGCCGAGTTCTCCGCGAAAACCGAGACTCTCCACCGCGCGGACAAGGTCATCCCGCGTCCTGCTCCACAGTCTTTGATCCGGTGTCATAATGCCCTCCCAATCTCCTCTACCACGAGCACATCTGCCGGCAGCCACTTCACCTGCAGGAGATCATCAAGAGGCAGCCACTTTGCCGCTTCATGTTCCAGCAGGATCAGCTCGCCTTCTTCCACACGGCACCAGAAACAGTCCATGGAGAGATGAAATTCCGGATAGTCATACTCTACCGCTGCAAGAAATCTCTCCACACTTATTTTTGTGTTCAGCTCCTCCAGTATCTCCCGCTTAAGGGCATCTTCCGGCGTTTCCCCCGGTTCGATCTTTCCGCCGGGAAATTCCCACCAGTCTTTATAATTTCCGTATCCCCGCTGCGTTGCAAATACCTTCCGGTCTTTAAGAATAACCGCCGCGACGACTTTTATCTGTTTTCGTTCCATCTGTTCACCCGCTTACCAAGTTTTAATTTGCGCGCCAGCAATGAGCCATGCACGGACAGATCGGCGGATGCCCGTCGGGAGCTTGCTCACGGAAGGGCATATGACGATCTGTACGTATACGGCGAATGCCGCGACAGTGAGCAGCTGAAAGCTGCGAACCTGTCGGCAGGGCTCATAGCGGACAGCCCCGCTCAGATAAACTTTAATTTACCGATCGACAGTATTCGCATTCCGCTTCATACTCATTGTCGCGCTGTCTCCTGTTCGCAGTCTGCGCGGCTTGGTGAGCAAGCTTACAGCCGCCCATGAATGTATTCTGCCTGACTTTTATTGAGATTATACAGGTTAACCGCTATAAAGGCAAAGGCAGGTGAATAATGATAATCCGGCGTTTTGGCAGGATCTCGCAAAAAAAGCACCGGCCGGCTGTCGGATCCTCTCTCCGACTCGCCGCAGCGGTGCCTTTTTTGATTTTGTAAATGATCTGATCTCTGACGAAAAATCATCGTGGTCTAAGCCCATCCGGGCAATACTTTCTGTAACGGCTGTATCGGTTCACCTCCCTGTGATAAATCATATTATGAGGTACGCAAACCTCATGATCATAATTCGGCCTGTTTCACAGGCCTTTTTATCGTCAGATCTTTATGGACCTTCCGAGAAGAAATATCTTTACATCCCGGCATACTGACGTATTGTCCTTATGCGAATCAATCTCCACTCTTTCAGTCTCACTGCCCCAACCCGAAGGATCGGCGTACCAGGAAACCTCTTTTGAGTACTCAGACGATTATTATATTCATTTTACCGTCAGTATTGACTCCTACAGAGATCTTTCGAGCCCGGAAAGCGAATATAAATTTGTTTTGACTGAGGAAGGCCGCAACATTCCATTTTTGAAGCAGAAAGTTAATACAGAAATCGAAAAAAGCCTGCTGTCAAATCCTATGCGGTCTGACAGCAGGTTTTCATTTGGGACCGTATTCTTCTGCGGTCACGCCCTGACCGGGTAAAATCCCGCTTGTGCGATTTGAACTCATTTCATGTCCTTACGGCTGTTCGCACAGGGATACCCGGTAATGTTCTTACGACTGTTCACACAGAGATACCCGGAAATTTCCTTACGGCTGTTCGCACAGGGATACCCGGAAAAAATGTCCTTCACGAATGCTTATGTTGTGATAAACTAAAATCAGCAGTCTAATGTAATAATGTGAGGACATCAAAAATGATTCTGTTTGTAACGAGCAGTCCCGTCGGGACTTATCGAAGCAATGAACCGGTCGATTATTCCGGATTCAACCCGGCCAACGGGATGGTAAATGAACTGCAGCGGTTCTGGAAAGAAAACTCCCGCTGCCTTCTCATTTCCGCATTTCCGGATGAATATGCGCTTAATGATATCATGCGGCGTGATTTTGAGACAATTGTCAAAGATACCGGCTTATCCGCTGCATGCATGGATCTATGCGATAAAAGAAACGGAGAAATGATGGCAAATGCCCTGGGCAGCTATGATTTCGTAATTCTCGGGGGCGGCCATGTTCCGACGGAAAATGCCTTTTTTTCCCAAATAGGGCTCAGGGAGCATTTCAAAGATTTTGACGGAATAGCGATGGGAATCAGCGCCGGAAGCATGAATTGCGCGGATCTTGTCTATGCCCAGCCGGAGCTTCCCGGGGAAGCAACGGATTCGTCTTACCGGAAATTCATACCGGGACTGGGACTTACAGAGTACAATATTCTGCCCCACTATCATGCCGTAAAGAATGATCTGGTGGACGGGCTGCGGCTCATGGAAGATATCACATATCCGGACAGTATTGGCAGGGTATTTTATGCGATCCCTGACGGGAGCTATTTGCTTCAGACTGACTTCGATGCGGCGATCCATGGAGAGGCATACAGGATTCAGGACGGACAGATCAAAAAAATCAGCGATAACGGAAGTGTATATGTCCTGAAACCTTTTTCTGAATGATCAAAAACAAGATAGAGGAGGACGCGCTTTGAATTATGTATTTATCTCACCGGCTTACCCCGTGACCTGCACACAGTTCTGCGACCGCCTGCACAGGCACGGCGTGAATGTACTGGGCATCGGGGACGTACCCTACGACGCACTGAACGACCGATTGAAAGATTCCCTGACGGAATACTATTTCGTGAGTTCGCTTGAAGACTATGACCAGGTATACCGCGCGGTCGCTTTTTTCATTCACAAGTACGGCCGGATCGACTGGCTGGAATCTCTGAATGAATACTGGCTTCCGCTGGACGCAAAGCTGCGCACGGACTTCAACATTGCTGTCGGCACGAGAGAGGATAAGATCGGTGCCCTTGTCAGGAAATCTCTCATGAAGCGTCTCTTTATCGAGGCCGGGATCCCGACCGCGCGCCAGCACATTGTTTCGGATCTGGAATCCGCGCAGGCTTTCGTGAAACAGGTCGGTTATCCCGTGATCGTCAAACCGGATATCGGCGTCGGAGCAAACGGTACGGTAAAGATCAATAAGGAAGACGAGCTTCTGGCCTTTTACAGTGACCTTCCGCAGACCCCCTATGTCATGGAGGAGTTTCTGTGCGGCGATATCTGCACCTACGACGCGATCCTTGACGCTGACTGTGAGCCGCTCTTTGAGTCCATGTGCTCCTATCCGCCGGTGATCGATTCTGTGCAGAATGACGAGAGCATCCATTTCTATACAGTCGCTGATGTGCCCGCCCAGCTGCGCGATTTTGGCAGGAAGGCTGCCAAAATATTCGGCGCAGACCGGAGATTTGTTCATTTTGAGTTCATCAACATCACGAAGGATTACGAGGGCATAGGAAAAGCCGGCGACTACGCGATCATGGAAGTGAATATGAGGCCGGCCGGCGGACATGATCCCGATATGATGAATTACGCGCAGTCGATCGACGTCTTCGATATCTATGCGCAGATGGTCACGGGCAACAACGCGGACATCCCCGAATCTGCGGAGCACTATGTCTGCGCATATGCGGCACGCAAAGACGGCTGTCGCTACACGCACACCCCGGAAGAGATCACGGCTCGCTACGGCAGTGCCATCGTAATGCAGGAAGAAATGCCGCCCATCGACTGGCCTTCAATGGGACGATACGTCTACATGGCAAAATTCAAGGAGAAGGAGGAGATGGAGGAATACTTCCGCTTTGTCCTCGCGACCGCAGCCGAAAGTGATTAAGATGTATTACATCGGCGCTCCGGTCTGCTCTGTCCTTATGACAGGGAAATTCCTTATCGGGAAATTCTTCTCGAAGAGCAAGCGCAGCTCTGTCCTTATGACCGGGAAATTCCCCATCATACTAAATACCGGGAAAACAGAAAAGACCTGCTGTCCAGATCATATAAGATCCGGCGGCAGGTCTTTTCATTTGGCATCATATTCTTCTTCCGTCATGTCCTGATCAGATAAACCACACGCCAAGCATCACACATCCCTGCGCAATGATATTGATTCCCTGTTCGATCCAGTTGCCCCTTACGTCGTGGCGGTCGAACTTTCGCGCGCAGATGACCATTCCTGTCAGCGCGCAGACAGCAACAATAAAAAAGAACAGCGACGGCATCCTGCGCGCACCGTCAAGCAGACCGCTGACAGCGCTCTTTTCTGCCGTGAATACTCCCGCAGCCATCAGAAGAAAACCCGCCGGCATGACATATCTCAGCTGCATTCCCAGGAGCGCAACATCTTTTCGGGCGACGGCAATCAGGAACTTCCAGAGAACTTTGCCGAACCCCGCCAGAAAGCACAGAAGTGCCCCGGCAAAAAAGACCCTACTTCGGAGCTTTACTCCGAGCATGATCGCGGCGATCCCGAAAAACAATACCGGGACAGCATCCATGATTGCAAGCTGCAGTGTGAACTGAGAATTATCTTCCTTTGTTGTCTTCATATTACTGTCACTTTCTCCATCAGGTCTTCATCATCTGCTGATATCATTTATGAAATACTTTTTTACAAGATTATGGTGATACAAGAAGCTGCTTCATACAGCTGTCAGATTCAGTCCCATACAAGCAGTTCGTTCATTTACAGCATATCTGAACCGAATCCTTCACGCAGACACGAAATAAGCGCACATTACAGTTCATACAATGCCGAATACTTCCTTTCCAGATAATCCAGAAAATCATCCGGTGTAAGCTCGCGTCCCGTGATATCCCTGATCCAGTCACCCGGTGCAAGGCGGTCCGCCTTCTTCCATACATTTTCAGACATCCAGTCATTTATGAGATCAAATCTTCCGTTTTCCACAGCCTTGTCTACATCTATCTCCTTCCGCATTCTGGCCGCATACATGGAATTGTACATATTGCCGAGCGCATACGTCGGGAAATAGCCGAAGCCGGATGTCCAGTGCACATCCTGAAGAACTCCCGATGCATCGTCGGAAGGTCTGATTCCGAGATACTCCTCATATTTATCATTCCAGATCTTCGGAAGCTCATCTAAATCCACTTCGCCCGCCACGATCATCTTCTCGATCTCATAGCGAATCATAATGTGGAAAATATAGGTGAACTCATCCGCTTCCGTACGGATGAGCGATGGTCTCACGATATTAACAGCCTCATACAGCTCCCGCTCGGTCACATCATACATCGCATCCGAGAAGAGTTCCTTCACTTTCGGGTAAATCAAATGAATGAACGCCTCAGACCGCCCGATCACATTCTCATAAAATCTGGAAACAGACTCATGCTGTCCCATCGTCTTTCCCTCATAGATGTGATGTGTCCAGTTCTCGCGCGGCTGGTTCTGATCGAACAGTGCATGTCCTCCCTCGTGGATCGTACTGTACATACTGGACAAGAAGAGATTTTTGAAAAAATGCGTCGTAACACGCTCATCATCCGGTCCCATACTGTCCGTGAACGGGTGCTCTGTCGTCGAGAATGTGCCGCGCTCAAAATCAAAACCGATTATCTCGAGCAAATAGCGCGTCATTTGCTCCTGCAGCCTTTCATCTACCGGACGGGAAACGAAATCGTGCCGGATGACCTTCCCGCTTGTCATGATTCTGCGAAGGAGGGGAACCAGGCGGGTGCGGCATTTGTCAAACATCTCGTCAAGTTTCGCGGAAGTCATTCCCCGCTCATAAAGGTCCAGAAGATTGTCATAGACAATCGAACTTTTCTCTGTCATCAGATCTACACGCTTCAGCTCTACATCCCGTACAGCCTTGAGTGACGGTGCAAATACAGAATAATCCGACTTCTGCTTTGCCTGAAGCCAGTCAGCATATGCCTTATTGTACGTCTTCGAAAACTCTCTGTCCTGCTCGGGCGTCACTCTGCGTATGCGGGCATCCTCCCTGTGGAGCTGCTCCGCCAAGGTACGGTCAAATTCATCGAGCTCATTTCTGTGATCGTAGAGCCAGGAAGCTGCCTCGAGAAATTCCGGGTTCCTGTGTATAAGAAAGATCTTATTTGTCAGATAGGAAGCCGTATCCCCTGCCGCCTCCATGGCAGCCGGCGGACACAGTGTCTCCATGTCGAACTGTACGATATGAGCTGCATGGCTCAGATGCGCTTCCTCATCGAAAAAGGTTTTAAGTCGTTTTAGCATCTCCTGTGTCTTAGGTGTCATCTCTGTTTTCCTCTCTTATGTATATTTTGTCGTGATAGTTATACTATACGGCATTTTCTTCCCTTAGTATAGCTTATCGGAAGTTCCGCAAGGAACTCCCGATAAAAAGGCCGATCCATCGGCCGCTTTATGATCATCGGGTTCGCGAAGCGATTCCGATGACAGAAAACATCCCCTGCCCTTATCCTGATCCGTCCTCCGCAAGAACACATCCGGGTCTTTCTTCACCGCTGACCGTACTCAGAAAAATCACTTGCAGAAGATCTCAATTGCCCGGGAAGCAAACTCAGCTGTCCCTTCCCCGCCGTAACTGTCGATATTCTGTGTGAATTCTCCGCCGGCGGCATACATTTTCCCAAGTCCGCTCAGGATCTCTTTCGTGCAGGTATACATATGCTCAGTGATATGGTCCTGCCGCTTTTTCACCAATGCCTGTGCCTCACCGGATGCCGGATCGGTGTCACGGATCCGCCCGAACTGCGCAAAGAGATCGATCATTCCCTGATAAATCTTTTTATCTTCTTCCTTTGTCCGTCCTTTGGATTTTTCCTCAAATTCCTTATAGGCCGGCGTTGTGCCCCAAGACGCTTTCGCCTGCGCGGCATACTCATCTATTTTTTTTGTATCAAAAGCATCAAATGTCAATTTTTTCACCCCCGACAGTTTAATTTCCCTGGCAAGGTCGATCAGATTTTCGATATGTTCCTTCTTCAGCCTGAGGAGCTCGATCTGCTGATCAAGCGCCTTCCTTCTGTCAAAGTCCGGACTGCTGATGATCTCTTTGATGTCCTTCAGGGGGAATTCCAGTTCCCTGAAGAGCAGGATCTGCTGCAGGGTCTCCAGTGCCGTATCGTCATACAGCCGGTATCCTGCCTCCGTATATTTTGCCGGATGCAGCAGCCCGATCCTGTCTTAATACTGCGGGGTGCGTATACTCACCCCTGTCAGCTTACTTCCCCCGTTCCCCCGCCATAGGGTACGGGTGGAATGTCCGGTGGACGTTTCGTTCGCAGTCGTCATAGTTTGCTGCCTCCCTTGCCCTGGTGTCTTTACTGTAAACTATGACGCAGCGTCAGGGTCAATACTTTCGGAGAGATTTTTTTGAAATCACGGGAATTCTATGTCAGAGATCAATCATTTCCTCATCCAGCTCACTCAGGAAAGCTTCCAGAAAAGCATGCCGTTTCGCTGCGAGCTGCTTAGCCGTTTCGGTATTCATTTCATCCTTTAAGAGCAGGAGCTTATCATGAAAATGCTGCACGGATTCTCTCAGCGGTCGGCCGTGTTCCCCGCCGTAGGCAAATGTCCGCGCAATTCCGACAGCACCCATGGCGTCAAGCCGGTCCGCATCCTGCACGATCCTTCCCTCCAAAGTTTCCGGTATCTTTCCCCGGTTCCTGCTGAAGGACACGGAATTGATACATGCGCAGATCCGCTCGATCCGGTCTGCATCTATCCGTCCTTCCAGAAAAGTCCGCGCATTTCTGTTATTTTCCGTATGGAACAGCTTGTGGTCATCCGCGTCATGCAGGAGAGCAGCAAGCTCGGTGATCTCTCTGTCGCATCCGGACTCGGTCTCAGCGATCATCATGGCGTTACGCCGGACCCGCAGGGTGTGCTCCGTGTCATGGCCTCCGGCATTGCTGCGGAACAGCTCGCTTATGTAGGAGATCGCCTGTTCAATAAGGAGATTCTGCTCTTTTTCGAAAAAAGCCCTTTTCAGAATCTCGTACTCCGCATCACTGCATACCTCCCGGCACTTCGGTTCAAAAGACCGGGTCACCGCGAAGCACTCTCTCATAGTCTCACACGGATATGCGGGACAGGCTGCGCAGGTCTTTATTCCCTTTTCTGCACAGCACTTTATCACGCGGTACCTGCACCGGTTCTCCGGTCTGCAGCCGGAACATGCTATCTCATCATTCGTTACCACATGGTCCCGGTATCCGATTTTCATCCATAATTCTGCGGTATGCTGCAGCTCTTCCCCGGTCTTCTCATATGGAAGAGACGTATATCTGGGGCAGACAGAGCAGTCGTTTCCGCAGGCAGCAAGTATTTTCATTTCTTTTTCCTGAGGAAATTGGAGACAATAATCGCACAGGAAGCGTCCCCTGTGATATTCAGGGTCGTACGTCCCATATCAAATATACGGTCCACGCCGGCGACCAGCGCAATACCGTCGATCGGAAGTCCGACGGAAGCAAGTACCATGGCCAGCATGATCATACCTGCGCCGGGCACGCCGGCTGTTCCGACAGATGCCAGGGTTGCCGTAAGGACGATCTTGATCATCTGTGACAATGTCAGATGGATCCCATAACAGGAAGCGATAAAGATTGCGCAGACACCCTGATAAATCGCTGTACCGTCCATATTGATCGTCGCCCCGAGGGGAAGTACGAAGGATGAAACTTCCTTGGATGCGCCGAGCTCTTCTGTACATTCCATGTTAAGGGGAAGCGTCCCCACGGAGGATGCACTGGAAAAAGCGAACAGAATAGCAGGCATCATCCCTTTGAAAAATTCGATCGGACTGAGTCCTCCGAGTGTACGGACCGTCAAAGAATAGACCACGATCGCATGGAGCAGGTAGCCTATATAGGCTGCCAGAAGGACCATGGCCAGAGAGCCGATCACTTTCGCCCCGTTTTCCGCAACGACCGGGCAGAGAAGGGCAAAGACACCGAGCGGTGAAAGCTTCAGGATCATTTCCATCACTTTCATGAAAATATCATTCCAGCGATTGATTCCGTTCACTGCCGCCGAAGCTTTCTCCCCGATCAGGATCACGGCAAAGCCGATCAGCAGCGCCATCACGATCACCTGCAGCATGTTCGCCTCCGTGATCGGGGCCAGAACGTTGGACGGAAAAATATTGACGATCACATCCATCGGCGAAGTCGCTGCGTGGGCTTCATAAGTCAGGCTGGAAGTTTCCAGAACGGGGAAAAAGCCGTGGAAGAGATTGGCGATCACAAGTCCGATCACAGTGGCAACGGCTGTCGTACAGAAGTAATAGACGACCGTAATTCCTCCGATGGATTCCACCTTGCGAATATCCTTCAATGAAATTACGCCGGACATGATTGAAAAAAGGACGATCGGTCCGACAATGAATTTGACCAGATTCAGGAAAATGGTACCGAAAGGCTTAATATAACTGACTGCAAAATCCGAATACTTCTGCATGAGCAGACCTGCTATGATCGCAAGAATAAGGGCGATAAAGATCTGCATGGCTAATGACATCCGTTTTCTTTGCGTCTTTTCCGGATTTTTCTTTGAACTCATTGTACTGTTCCTCCTTCTTTTCGCAGATGAATGTCCAATTTTCGTCATGAAGTTATGTTTTCTGTCGACATTCTTTTTAATTGGATATTTACAGATATATCTATAGTTTGACATACAATTCCGTTTTTCACAAGCACGACAGTACTGCAATATGCTAAAATATATGCAGCTGAAAACAACTTATTGTTCATCGAGCGGTATCATTCGCATTTCGCTTCGCTGCATGCTCATGCCGCTCGCAGATACACGCAGCTCGATGCTCAGGGAGAAAAATAATGGGACTGTTCAATGAAATCGATCTTGAGAAACTGTTCGATCAGGAAAGCGAATACGGAGAGGAAATGACGTTCGATCCTGTAACGGACGAGCTGATTGAAAGAGCCGAAAAAACAATGGGTTACAGGATTCCCGCGTCATACAGAGAATTGCTGAAATACCGCAACGGCGGCGCGATCAGTGAAGAACTGGACGAAAGCTGGCTGTCTGTGATCTACGGAATTTCCCCTGACCCGAATAAATGGGGCGGGTTAGAAGCGATGTTCGACAACTGGAAAAACGAATGGGAGTATCCGGATATAGGAATCCCGTTCGGCGAAACGCAGTCTGCCGGGCACGACATGTATTATATGGATTACCGGGCGACGGACGATACCGGTGAACCGCGCATCGTCCGGGTCGACAATGAGTTCGACAATGAAGTGCATTATGTCGCAGAGAATCTGGTCGAATTCATCCGTCTGATCCTTCAAAATGAAGAGATCGAGGAAGAGCCGTTGGGTCCCGTCTGACTCAGTGCCTTGAACCTTCCTGAAAAATGAATGGATCGAGGAACTGCAGTCAGACAGCTGAACCGGGAAAAACACCAAAAACAGACTTTACTATTTTGCACACCGCCAGTACTGTGTCCGCGTCAGATCCGCACTTCCCCGCACAGATTCAGCTGGAAATACTCCCGGATCTCATCCGGATCGTCTGTCTGGCCCAGCACCCACATGAGCTTCGTCACCGCCGCTTCCGTGGTCATATCATAGGCCTGCAGAACACCGGCCTCGACCGCCCTTCTGCCGGTCTCATAGACCGAAAGCCTGCTGCCCTCGAACCGGCACTGCGTCCCGATCAGAACGGTTATCCCGTCCTCGACCAGTCTGCCGATCTCCCCGATAAAATCATGTTTCACGAAAGGCATTCCGCCCAGCCCGAACGCCTCAATGTATATGGCGCGATAGCCATGATCCGCGTACATTCCGAGGATCTCGCGGTGCATTCCCGGGAACAGTTTGAGGACCGCGACCTCCTGACAGTATTTGTTCTGAAGACGGAAGACGCCTTTCCTCCCGGGCAGAATCTGCTCATTGATCTTCATGCCGATGGAACTGATTTCCGCGACATTTGCGCAGTTGATGCTGTCAAATGCATCAAAACTCAGCGACCTCACCTTTGACGCGCGGCATCCGAGCATGACTTTCCTGTTGAAGGCCACGAACACTCCGGGACATCCGGTCTGCGCCATATAAATAGCGCACCGCAGATTTTCCATCGCATCCGCCACCGGGTTCGAGATGGACAGCTGGCTGCCGGTAATGACGACCGGGATCCGGATATTCTGCAGCATAAAGGAAAGCATGGACGACGTATACGCGAGCGTATCTGTTCCGTGAATGACGACGATTCCGTCGAACCTGTCCCTCTTTTCACTGATCAGCTGCGCCAGCTTTGCCCAGTCCTCCGGGAAAATGTTCGCACTGTCGACCGACGCATATTCCAATGTGGTAAGTATCGCTTCCCCTGCCACTATATGCAGCTCCCGCAGCATGGATTCCGTCGTAAGACCGGGCGTCAGTCCATATTCTTTGGCAACGGAGGAAAGGGTCCCTCCCGTGTTGATGATCAATACTTTCCTGCTCATTTTCATTCCTTTTCTTCAATCCACGAAAAGAACTTGTCCAGT
>ODAI013457478.1_pt1 | contig 16540 bp, 16 predicted proteins | sample 1539321 | NCBI WGS metagenome assembly ODAI01 (sample SAMN02144231, study PRJEB22623) | gut metagenome | biome: sheep rumen | host: Ovis aries | place: New Zealand | reverse complement strand
GCAATGAATAAAATGAAATTTATAACTGTATTTTTTACAGTGTTTTTGCCAACCATTGTTATGGCTGATGATTTATATACAAACGATATTATCGGTGGTTGTGGTGATGCTTATTATTACAAGGCAATACTGGAACCAGTATCTTATACCTGTTCAAACGGACAATATTTACCTGCGGGTGCCGTATCGTGTGAAGTATGTCCAAACACTCATACTTGTAATGGTGGAACATATACATTTGATGCAAATCATACCCAGGGACTCAGCGACGGTGATATACTGGTCACTAATGCGATTGGCAGTTGTTCGCCGGCGTTCACACAAAACTATGGTGCGATATTTGAACCAATAACTTATACTTGTGCGCCGGGATATTATTTGCCGGCGGGTAATGATTGGACAACCGATGACCAAGGTTGCACAATATGCCAAAATGATAATTATTGTGTTGGTGGGACTTATACTTTTAATGAAACAACAAATCAAGGCATTGAGCAATGCGCAAATCCAACCCAATTTGCGCCGATTGGTTCGACCGTATGTTATCCACATATATTGCACATTGGTGATGATGTTGTGTATTTAAAATCAACAAAACTTACCACGCCGTCGTTAAACGTGGGTATGGACGACGGAATTTTTTATGCCAATATGACGACAACGCCAACGCCGATGAATAGTGCGACCGAACACTATCTGAAAATCGAATATGACGGTGTTGTGTATTATGTTTGTGATGATACGACGTATAATTCCGATTAATCTATTTCCAACATCAACCCACAATGGTCGGTTGGTTTGTCGTGCATTCTTGGTTCGATGTCGATTTCACAATTCTTGATTAACTTTGCTGCCGATTTATTGCAAAGAAAATAATCAAGGCGCAATCCCTGTTTATTGCCAACGGTATCACGACCACGATATCCATACCATGTATAATCGATTTCATCGGGGTGTTTTTCGCGCCATGCATCAATCCAGCCGGCATCCAGCCATTGTTGCATAATATCACGTGCCGCCGGTGCAGAAATTGATGAACCAATATAATTCTTTGGATTCCATATATCGTTATCAGTTATTGCGACATTAAAATCACCGCCGATTATAACCGGTTCTTCGGATGCAATATATTGCGAAATATATTGTGTAAATGCGCGCATCCATTCCAGTTTATATTGAAACTTTGGTGATTCAATATTATCGCCATTTGGCATATATACATTTATCAATCGAATGCGTCCGTCAATTACGGATTCCAGAAACCTTGAATTAATATCAGGATATGTTGGCATACCCATTGTAACGTCTTCGATTGAAAGTTTTGAAAAGGTCGCAACCCCGTTCCAAGATTTTTGTCCGAATACTTTCAGATTATATCCATATTCATCAAATAAATTGTATGGAAAATTAGCCGTTTCGACCTTTAATTCCTGGACCAAAATTGTATCGTATTCCCCGGATTTCAAGATGTTCATAAAACTTTCGATATGGGCGCGAATTGAATTGATGTTTAATGTTAATATTTTCATAATTGCAATCTTTTTTTTATAATACTATAATACACAATGTCCAATATAAAAAACAAGGATTTTATGTTATGAATATGTATCAAGTGTTCAAGCAAGTGGCGAAAGAATCGCCAGATGCATTGTTTCTGGTACGCGAAAATATTACGTTCAAGAAGGCTTTATCTTTGATTCATGCGCGTGCTACAACTTTACACAAAGCAGGTGTAAAAAAAGGTGATGTTGTTGGGCTGTTATCACACAATATTCCTGAATTTCCATTAACACTTTTTGCAATTTGGTATTTGGGTGGAACGGTTTTATTGCTGGATACAAATTTAACACCATATGAATATGACAATATGACTAAATTGGTAAAGTGCAAATTTGTATGTGCAGAAAAATCATTTTTCTATAAGGCAAAAGGCTTTAAATTCTTTGATATTAATACACCAGATGAAAAGGCTGATGCAAAATTAAAACCGGCGACATTAACCGAAAATGATATTGCAACATTGTCGTTTACATCGGGTTCAACCGGTAAACCAAAGGTCGTTCCATTAACACATGGAAATCTGAAAAGTTCATCGGATTATTATGCCGATATGGGACAATGGATTCATAAAAATGAAATTATGTATGGATTCTTGCCTCTTTATCATATCTTTGGTTTTGCAGGTGGTATTTTGGCACCTATGTATTTCCATATGGGTATATTGTTGCAACCAACGGTTAATCCAAAAAATATTTTGGAAGATTTCCGTATTTATAAACCACATTGTATCCCGGCGGTCCCACGTCTTTATGAAGTATTTCGTAACAAGATTATAAGCGGTGTCAAAGAAAAACATATGTGGTGGTTTGTATCATTTGTTTTGCGTCATCAAAAATTCTTGCGCGCGATTGGTTTGGGTAAATTGGTAACAAAGGTTCAAAAACCATTGCGCGATATCTTTGGTGGTCGTGTAAACCTGATGATTGCGGGTGGGGCTGCAACAAAACCAGAGGTAGAAAAATTCTATGAATCATTGGGAATTACATTTGTCCAAGGCTATGGAATGACCGAAACAGTTGGCCCGTTCTGTTGTTCGCGTCCGGCAAAACATCGTGTCCCATTTGCGTTTGGAACGCCAATTGGATGTTCGGAATGCACAATTCGTGATGCAAACGAAAAAGGTGTTGGAACACTTTGGGTTCGTGGACCAAATGTATTTAATGGCTATTTGAATAATAAAGAAGCCAATGCGGATTCATTTGATAAAGACGGTTGGTTTAACACTGGGGATTTGGTATATTTGGATAAAAACAAACAATACCATTTCGCAGGGCGCAAGAAACAAGTAATTGTTTTGGACAGTGGTAAAAACGTTTATCCTGATGAATTGGAGGCCTTGTTTATGGAAATCGACGGTGTTAAAAACGTCGCGGTCTTTGAACATAAAGAAAACAACAAGACCGTTACATATGCAGTATTCCAAGTTGAAAAGGGTATGAGTTTCCTGAAATTAGCGGCATCTGTTGCGCTGGCTAATCGTAAGGTTGCACCGTATAAATGGGTTACACATTTTGCAATGACAACCGATGATTTACCAATGACCAGTACGCAAAAGGTAAAACATCACGAAGTCCGCCAGAATCTTATTGATGGCAAATACCCAGAAAACACAAATAAAATACGGGAGCGTTTATAATGAATATGTATCAATTACTGGAAAAAAATATCGAAAGAAATCCGGATACCATATTCCTTGTTCGTGAAAACGTTACATATCGTGGTTTCTTGGATTTGGTGCGTGCGCGTGCAACAACTTTGCATAATGCGGGCGTCAAGGCGGGTGATGTTGTTGGTTTGCTTTCGCATAATTTGCCACAATTTCCAATAACACTTTTTGCAATATGGTATTTGGGTGGAACGGTTTTATTGTTAGATACAAATCTGACATCAACTGAATATGATAATATGACCAAAATAACCGGTTGCAAATTTGTATGTGCGGAAAAATCTTTCTTTTTTGATACGAAAAATTTTGAATTTTTTGATATCGAAACTGTCGATGAAAAAACAGATGAAAAATTAAAAGCGCATAAATTAAAAGATAATGATATTGCAACATTGTCATTTACATCGGGTTCAACAGGAACACCAAAGGTTGTGCCATTGACGCACTTTAATTTGGTTTCGTGTTCGGATAATTTGGAATACCTTAACCAATGGTTGCGACCGGGTGAAATGTTCTATGGATTCTTACCGCTTTATCACGTGTTTGGATTTGCAGTTGGATTTTTGGCACCACTTCATTTTGGTATGGGGATATTGTTGCAATCAACAATTAATCCAAATGCGATTATGGCTGACTTTGCACAATACCGTCCCCAGGTTATACCGGCGGTTCCAAAGTTATGGGAAATTTTCCGTAATAAAATTATCGAAGGTATCAAGGCAAAAAAGAAATGGGCATTGGTATCTTTCATTATGAACAACCAAAAATTATTGCGTGCAATTGGATTGGGCAAATTGGTTGATAAAGTATTAAATCAAATCCGTTCTGTGTTCGGTGGACGTGCGCGTTTGCTGGTTGCAGGTGGCGCCGCAACAAAACCAGAGGTAGAAAAATTCTATACACAACTGGGAATGGCATTTGTCCAAGGTTACGGTATGACAGAAACAGTCGGACCAATTTGTTGTTCGCGTCCGTTAAAGAAACGTGTTCCATATGCATTTGGTGCACCAATGGGTGATACCGAAATACAAATTCGTAACAAAGATGAAAACGGTATTGGAATGCTGTGGGTTCGTGGGAATCAAATCTTTGGCGGATATGCAAATAATGATGCGGCAAATGCAGAATCATTTGATAAAGACGGTTGGTTCTGTACAGGTGATTTGGTTTGGATGGATAAAAACGGTGAATTACACTTTGCCGGTCGTAAAAAACAAGTAATTGTTTTGGACAGTGGTAAAAACGTTTATCCTGATGAACTGGAAGGTTTATTTATCGAAATCGATGGCGTTAAAAACGTTGCCGTTTTCGAACATGAAATAAATGGCAAAACCGTTGCATACGGCGTATTCAGCGTTAATGACGATATGACAATGGAAAAATTAGCCAGTGAAATTGCAAACAAAAACAAGAAAGTTGCGTCCTATAAATGGGTGACGCATTTTGCAATGACAAATGATGATTTGCCGGTAACCAGCACACAAAAAATCAAACATCACGTTGTGCGTCAATGGTTGATTGATGGCAAATATACACAAAGACATGATTAAGATACACATAAAGGCAGGTATAAAATGAATATGTATCAAAAACTGGAAAATGCGGTAAATCAATGGCCAGAAAATTTATTCTTGGTTCGTGAAAATATCACATATTCTGAATTTATCGATCAGGTGCGCGCACGTGCCGCATCACTTAACAAAGCAGGCATTAAACACGGTGATATTGTTGGTGTTTTATCACACAATTTACCACAATTCCCATTAACTTTGTTCGCGGTATGGTATTTGGGTGCGACGGTTTTAATGCTGGATACAAATTTAACACCAATTGAATACGATAAAATGTGTGAAATTGCAGGATGTAAATTTGTATGCGCAGAACCATCGTTCTTTTATAAAACTGACAAATTTAAATTCTATGATATAACAAAAAAAGACGGTGCAATCGATTATGATTTACGCCCGTATCCATCGGAATCAACAGATATTGCAACAATGTCTTTCACATCTGGTTCAACTGGAACACCAAAGGTTGTACCATTGACGCACTTTAATTTAACAGAATGTGCAAATTCATTGGAAGATATGTCGGATTATTTCCATTCCGGGGATATTATGTATGGATTCTTGCCATTGTATCATATCTTTGGTTTTGCAATTGGTGTTTTGGCAACAATACACTATGGTGCAGGATTGGTTTTGCAACCAACAATTAATCCAAAATATATCTTGGACGATTTCAAGAAATTCCAACCACATGTTATTCCGGCTGTTCCACGCGTTTGGGAATTGTTCCGTAACAAAATCGTTGATAATATGAAAGCCCAAGGCAAATGGCGCGTTGCATCATTTATTTTAAGAAATCAAAAAACATTGAAAGATATGGGATTGGAATTCTTTGTTCGAAAAGTCCAAGAACCATTATTAAATGTATTTGGTGGCCGTGCAAAATTGCTGATTGCAGGTGGTGCAGCGACCAAGCCAGAGGTTGAAAATTTCTATGAATCACTTGGTTTAGCATTTATCCAGGGTTATGGTTTAACAGAAACCGTTGGACCAATCTGTATTTCAAAACCAACACCAAAAAGATTGGCTTATTCGGTCGGTGGTCCAACATCAAATAACGAAGTTGATATTCGTGATAAAGACGAAAACGGCGTTGGTGTTTTGTGGCTTCGTGGACACCAGGTATTTGGTGGCTATCTGAACAACCCAACCGTTAACGCAGAAGTCTTTGACCAAGACGGATGGTTTAACACTGGTGATATGGTTTATATGGATAAAAATGGCGAATTACACTTTGCCGGTCGTAAAAAACAAGTGATTGTTTTGGACAGTGGTAAAAACGTTTATCCTGACGAATTGGAAGCACTTTATATGGAAATCGAAGGCGTCAAAAACGTTGCAGTCTTTGAACACAAGGTTGCAGACAAAACCGTATCTTATGGTGTGTTCCAAGTTGAACCAGGTATGACAACCGAAAAATTATCCAAGGGAATCGCCGAACAAAACAAAAAGATTGCATCATATAAATGGGTCACCCATTTTGCAATCACAACGGAAGATTTACCAATGACCAGCACACAAAAGGTTAAACACCATCTTGTGCGCAAGAATTTGATTGATGGTAAATATCCCGACAGACATGAATAAAAGTAGATTACACAAACGAAGTGCAGTGTAATCGTTACGTTATACGCGCAGCCGGCACAATCTGTGCCGTGCGAGCGAATAAATTAAATATAATTATTCATCTGCTGGTTGTCGGCGCGTTTATGTAACATTTGTACACTGCACGCTTCGACAACTTCGCATTTGAACAATTCTCTTTAATTTATAATAACGGCACAATTTGTGCCGTGCGAGCGGATAAAAATGTTAAAAAACAAACCGCCCATTTGGGCGGTGCTTTTTTTCTTTTAGTATGCGTGTAAATATGATATAATACCCGACATAAGGCAGAAACAAAAAAGGAACAAAAGTCGTGAAAGCCGTAGAAACCTACACACACACACACACACGGGTAGTTTTTGCCTGGCTTTTTTTGATATCTTGTTCGTCGGTATTTGCGGATGATGCCGAATTGGCTGAACAAGTTCGATACAAAGAAGAAGTACTTCGAACATTAAAAGAGGAAATTTCCCAGATAGATAGTGAAATGTTGCGTTGCGAAAAAGCCAAGAAAGGCTGGGTCGCGGCAACCGTTATTGGTGGTGTTGGCGTTGCAGCAACCGGAACAGCGGCGATTATCCAGACTGTGAAAATGAAAGAAAAAAATAATCCGAAAAAACCGGAAGAACAAAAGGGTGGCAAAAAATGAAAAAACTAATTGCCATAATTTTGATGATTGTTCCTATTATATCGATGGCAGATATGAATCTGGATTTGCGGAATCAGATGCTGGACAGTGAAATCGTAAAATACACTAATGTTCGTGATGAAAAATATGAAGCGTTAAAACAATGTGAAAAGACTACACAGGGATTCAAGATAGCGGGCATAACAACATTGATTGCAACCGGCGTTGGTGTGTATGGAAACATCAAACTGGCGCAAAAGGCAAGTGGTTCGTCGCGCAGCGGTGGTGGCAATGCGCGTGTTGTTGATACACGTTCCCAGGAAGAAAAGAACGATGAAAGTTGTCAATTATTATGTTCGGTTGGTGCCGCACCAAGTGAATGTTCGTGTTAAAGATTAATAAACAAAAAAGGAGAAAAAATGAAAAAAACATTGCTAGGAATCGCTGGGATATTAGCAATGATATCGTCAGCAAATGCGGTTGATACATCGCAAATCAAGGCGGCGTGTCAATCGTCTGATAAAACATTATGGGTTGAAAGGAATCAAGTATGCATACCACGTAATCCATGCGAAAACCCAAATTATGAACAATATTGTAATCGTGTATTTAGAGATGTTTATCCAAATGTATATGATGGGGAAGAAAAAGATTTAGTAAATTTATTTGCTTTAACAAGAGAATTAGATTGTAAAGCATTAGATCATGAGGCATATCAAGGAAATACAGTTGTATGCTATGGCGATGATGTCGTTGTGTTTGAATTTAATTATATTTTTGAGAAAAACTTGCGTCAGATAACAGATGCTAGTTTGTCTCCTGTTGCATCGCTTATATGTACAAAAATTTTAAATGGTGAAAATTTATATAAAGATGTTGATAATGAAAACGAATTTAAATGTATAAATGCGAATAATGATTGGTGTAAAAAAGTTGATGTAGGTAATTATTCTTATCCTGCTATATCAATAAAAGAATATTTGCGTTTTCAGCAAATAGCTGGAAATTGTTATATTTTTAAAAATTAAAAACACCGGCGGTTGCCGGTGTTTTTTTATATCCCGCCTTCGCCAATAACTATAGATATTTTTCAAGATATCAAAATTTGCTACGGCGAGGAACTCGATTTTCTTAATTTCGTGCTTTGCACTTAATAACGAAAATCGGTTATTGATTTGCAGGTTTTTGTTCTGCGGATTGTTTTGCCGCTTGCTGTTGTCTTTGTTCATAAAGTTGTGCAAAGTCAACCAATGGCATTGTAAATGGTGGAAATCCAGATTCTGCCGTTAAACGTGTTACCAATGAACGAACATATGGGAACAATAATGTTGGAACGTCAATAAAGAATAATTTACGTTTTGTGTCATCATCTTTTTCTTCGCATTGAACCAATCCAGAATATGTCGATTCAATCAAGAATACTGTTTTGTCTTCTTTTTCCAATTTTGAATGAACGCGTGTAATCAAATCAATCATATAAAGGTTGTTTTCCGCGCCTTTGACATTAATATCAATATTCATTTCCAATTTTGCAGGGTTTGAATCTTGTTTAAAGAATAATTCTGGCACATTTGGGCTTTCAAATGATATGTCTTTCAAGAATTGCGATATAATATTAAATTTTGGCATTACGATTGCTCCTTTTTTTATTCATCGTTTTATGATAATATAGCATTAAGAAATGAATTTTACAAGTGGGGGAATGTCAAAATGTTATTATTTAATAATTTAATTCGTTTTTGTTCTGTAATGGGATTCGTTGCGGTTATGGCAGGCTGTGATTTATCGGCACCAACGCACCAGGGCGACAATTCAAAAATTCCATCAAATATGACACCGGTTTCTTATTCTGCATTGCCAGGATGGCGTGATGACGATGTTCGATATGCCCTGCAGGCGTTTCGTAATACGTGCAAAGCAAAGATTCAATATACCGGTTCTGTAATTCCAGACCCGGAATTATTGCGTGAAAAATGCAATATGTTGCCCAGCAGCAGCGCCGACGTAAAGACTGTGCGTGCATGGTTCGAATCAAATTTCCAACCATACCAGGTCTATAATGAAAAAGGTGGCAAGACTGGAACATATACCGGATATTATTCGCCGGTGATTAATGGTTGTCGTACAAGAACTGCAAATTGTAATGAACCAATTATGGGTGTTCCAATTAATGGTGCAAATTACAAAGGCGTTTCCAAGCGTGATATTGTTAACAAAAAAATCGGACGTGTTCTTTATTGGGCAAATATCGTTGATGTGCAAAACCTGCAAATCCAAGGCAGTGGTATGTTAAAACTGGATGACGGAACGATGGTTAAACTTAATTTTGCAGCCGTCAATGATATGCCGTTTAAGTCAATCGGTGCGCAATTACAAGAACGCGGTATAAAGCCCGCCGGCGGATACAGTGCAGATGCCGTTTGGACACATTTGAAACAAAATCCAACATTGGCAAAAGAAGTAATATATAACAATCCGCGATATGTTTATTTCTATGAATCAAAAGAACATAATGTTGTTGGTAAACTGGGGACGCCACTTTCAAAAATCCGCAGTGTTGCCATGGATGACAGTATTTATACACTGGGATTGCCGGTTTATATAAACACTTCATTATCTGATGGACGTTCGTTTAATCGTTTAATGATTGCCCAAGATACCGGTGGCGCAATTCGTGGTTGGATACGCGCGGATATATTCTTTGGTTCGGGTGATGCGGCATATGCAACCGCACACGGTCAACACGCCCAGGGTCAAATGTTTATTCTGATGCCAAAGGAATACAGTTATGTCAAACCAAGATAAAAAAATAAATCTGGATTTACGTAAATCACGACCACAAACACTGGCGGCGGCGTTTGGTGGGCTGATAGAAATGTTCGGTGGTCGAAATTCAGATGCAGATTTGGCAAATAACTGGAAAAGTATTGTTGGCACAGATATTTCCAGAATATCAAATGTTGTCGCAATAAAATTATCGCGTGATAAAAAGTTTAATATTGTATTGCGTCCAATATCGCCGGCGTTTGCGCTGGAATTATCATACAAGGTTGATGAAATTAAATCGTCTGTAAATAAATACTATGGTCGTGATGCAGTCGGTAAAATAACAATACGGAAATAAAATGAAACGAATAATTGGAATCGATCCAGGACTTTTACATACAGGATGGTCAATTATAGATATTGCAGGTTCAACACGTAAATATGTTGCCAGTGGTGTTATTTTGCCACCAACAAAATTGCCATTCGAACAAAGGCTGGCTTTTATATTTAATGGTATTGATGAATTATGCAAGAACTTTAAGCCGACTGAATGCAGTATTGAAGTTATTTTTGTTAATAAAAATGGAAAAACAACTTTGCTTTTGGGACATGCACGTGCGGCGGCGATAACTGCGGTTGCGATAAATGATATTCCGGTATTTGAATATGAACCGAACAAGGTTAAAAAGGCACTGACCGGTATGGGACATGCAGATAAAGATCAAATATATAAAATGTTATCTATATTATTGCCGACGGCGCATCCGAAAACACCAGATGAAAGTGATGCGATTGCAATTGCATTAACGCATGCGAATACATCCCGATTTGATATGTAAAAAATCTGTTTATAAAATATTTATTTGTGCTATATTTGTCATACGAGGGATAAATTGGCCAGATCAAAATACATTTCAATAAAAAATAATGTAACCGGATATTCGTTTGCAAATCTGGGGTTATTCACTGGTTTTGCCAGCGGTATCGTGAATGCGGTTTATTCGCTGGTTTTATTGGGTATTTTTAAATTATTCTTTGATACAGAAATGGCATCGGCAGCGGTTGGTGTTTATGCGTCAGTATATGCCGCGTTTGCGGTTGTCGTCGGAATTTTTTCAGCCGAAATTTTACATTGGTTTATAAAAACGCGTTTGCTTTATATAACAATGGCGGCATTAGGCGCATGCTATTGTATGATGAGTTTTTCGGTTAAACCATCTACGTTTATAATCTTGGATTATGTCGCATGTTTTGCATCAACAATGTTTGGAATATTATTACCGCTTTTTATGTCAGAATTTTCACGCGGAATTGGTATGGCAAAGATTAATGCACGACGTTTGCTTTGGGAAAATGTTGGCGCTTTTATTGCGCCAGTGTTTGCAATGACTGTGGTTGGTTTTTTTGATGATAATTATCGAATGCCTTTCTTGGCGGCAGGTATGATTTATTTCTTTGGGCTGCTTTTCTTTAAGCATTTTGGTATTGTCCAGGCGGACAAGAAAATAAAGCCCGTAAAACTACAAAAGGCAATTCGTGCATTGCGTATTAATGCAAAATCTTTCTTTCAAAAATCTGGTATGTTGCGTGCGTATATTGTGAATTTTGGATTTTATGCATTGCGTGCGATGCGTTTGCTTTATGTGCCAATTATTGTTATCGAAAATGGTTTTTCAAATGAAACATTAGGTTTGATATTATCTATTGGAATTATACCATATATCGTAATTAATTTATTTATTGGTAAATTAATTCAGCAATATGGTGTCAAAATATGGATGACAATCGGATTTGTTTCTTTTGCTATATTTTCAATAATCGCGATGATGGTAAGCGGTAATGCATTGTTGGCAATATTTGTGCTTTGGCAGATATCAGGTGCGTTTATGGAATCATGCCATGATTTGTTGTTCTTTAACAATATGCCACGTCGTGAACAATCCCGATATTATGGTGTGTTTCGTACATCTGTTAATGTCCCCAGTGTTATTGTTCCGGCCCTTGGAACAATTGCGATTGCATTGTTTGATGCAACGTCTGCAGTGTGGATGATTACCGCGATTGTTGCCATTTTGTCAACCATTGTTTTATGGTCGCGGTCTGAATAATAGCCCTTGCGTTAAGACAATTTTCTTTGTATGATTTTTGTATAAAACGAAAGGGGTATTTTAATGGCAAAAAAAGAAGCAGTTAAAGAAACAGCGCCAGCAAAAAATCCAGCATTGGAATCTGCGTTGGCACAAATTCAAAAACAATTTGGAAAAGAAGCCATCATGAAAATGGGCGATGGTTCACAACAAAATATCGAAGCAATTTCATCTGGTTCGTTGGGGCTTGATATTGCATTAGGTATTGGTGGTTATCCAAAAGGTCGTATTGTTGAAATTTATGGTCCAGAATCATCTGGTAAAACAACATTGGCATTGCATGCGGTTGCAGAATCCCAGAAAAAAGGTGGAACGTGTGCATATATTGATGCGGAAAATGCATTGGATCCATCATATGCAAAAAAATTAGGTGTTGATGTTTCGAATTTGATTATTTCGCAACCTGATTCCGGGGAACAGGCATTGGAAATTGCAGATACTTTGATTAAATCTGGTGCGGTTGATGTCGTCGTTGTCGATTCTGTTGCAGCATTGGTTCCAAAGGCAGAATTAGAAGGAAATATTGGCGATACATATATGGGAACAACCGCGCGTTTGATGTCGCAATCATTAAAGAAATTGGCGGGTTCTGTATCACGCAGCAATACTTTATTAATCTTTATTAACCAGATTCGTATGAAAATTGGTGTTATGTTTGGTAATCCAGAAACAACATCGGGTGGAAATGCGTTGAAATTCTATGCTTCTGTTCGTTTGGATATTCGTCGCACTGGGGCAATCAAAGATAAAGAAAATGTTATCGGTAATGAAACACGTGTAAAGATTGTTAAGAATAAAGTTGCGCCACCTTTCCGTACAGTTGATTTCAAAATTATGTATGGCGAAGGTATTTCCAGAATCAGTGAAATCTTGGATATGGGCGTAAAGTATAACTTTATCGAAAAGGCTGGCTCTTTCTATTCTTATAACAACGAAAGAATTGGTCAAGGTGAAGCAAACGCGCGTCAATGGTTGAAAGATCATCCAGATGCACAACAGGAATTATTGGACAAGATTATGGCAAAATCTAATGGTATTGCCGAAGAAATGACAACTGGTCCAATTGATGACGATGATACGGTATCTGTTGGAGAATAATGAAATATGGCGGCATTTTTGTGCCGCCTAAATTTACTTTATAACAGAAGGGTAATGTGATGAATTTAAAAAAATTTTTTGCGATGTCAAAAGTTATATTGTTTGGTCATATTCTTAATTGGCCGTGGCGAACCCGTGTACAAAGAAGACAAGTGCGCAGTGATGTTATATCAAAAATAATCCCGCAATATTTTAAACGTTACCTGCCTGCAGCTGCTGCAATATCCGAACGTGAAGTGGTAAAAAATGATAAAAACGAAAAAATATGGACTATTTGGTTTCAGGGCGAAGAAAAAGCACCGGCCTTAGTAAAAGCTTGTTTCCGAAGTGTACGTCGTTATTGTAAACAGGAATTGGTTATATTAGATGAAAATACAATTTTTGATTATATAACTTTGCCAAAAGAAATCGTAAAAAAATACAAAGACGGTAAAATCGCGCATGCGCATTTTGCAGATATTTGTCGTGTTGAATTGTTGTATGAACATGGTGGAATATGGTTGGATGCAACGGCGTTTGTTACATCGCCAATTCCTGATTGGATTATAAAAGAAGATTTCTTTGTGTATATGGCTGGACAAAATGTAGGTAGTCCGTATTCGTTTATGCAAAATTGTTTTATTCGTGCACGCAGGGGGGCTTATTTACTTGATGCGTGGCGTGCAATGATATTGGATTATTGGATGCATGAAAACCATAATTTCGACTATTTTATGCATCAATTGTTATTCAAGACGTTAGTTATGAATGATGAAAGAGCAAAGAAATATTTTGCGAAAATGCCACATGTTGATCAAGACCCAACACATATGTTATGGTGGACGTACCAAAATTTACCATTTGATCAAAAAACATTTGATGATGTAACGTCTGGGGCTTTTTTTCAAAAAGTAACATATCGTGGTACAGAACATCCGGTTCCTGGATCGTTTGCGGATGTTATGATTAATAAAATGTAAACAAAAGGTTTTTTATGCGACCAAAAATATCAATTATAATTCCAATGTGGGGCGTGGAAAAATATCTGCGCCGTTGTTTGGATAGTGTGTTAAATCAAACTTTCCAAGATTGGCAGGCAATTTGTGTTGATGATGGCAGTCCGGATAAATCCGGCGAAATTGCCGAAGAATATGCATCGCGTGATAAACGTTTTATTGTTGTACATAAAGAAAATGGCGGGCTTTCTGATGCGCGCAATTTTGGTATGCCATATGCAACCGGTCAATATATTATGTATTTGGACAGTGATGATTTTATTCATCCGCAGACAATGGAAATCGCATATAATGCCGCGATAAAAAATAAATCAGATATCGTTTCGTTTACATATGATCGTTTTTATCGTCCACAATTAATGGTTCGTCATGTTTTGCATTTGGATACGGATAATGTTGTGCCGTTTGGTATCAAAAAGAAATATGATTTGAATAAAATTCCAATGCGAACAACAGATGATGTTTTTGAACTGGCAACAGAACGTACACATAATAAAACAAATCCAAATCGTAAATGGTTAATTAAACATTGCCAGGTTTGGAAAAACCTTTATAAAAAATCTTTGATAAAAGATACGCCGTTTATCAAGGGCATTTTATTCGAAGATTTTCCATGGTGGTCTGCAATTATGTTAAAGAAACCGCGTACAACGGTTGTGCCATTACCACTTTATTTCTATATTCCAAATTTTGGTGGAATTGTATTGTCCGCAAAGCAATTACGTATAATGAAAAGTTTGTGTACAGGTATAAAAACAGCCTATCAATTATATGCAAAAAAAGCAGATGCATACCAGATGAAAAAATGGCAATCGCAATTTATGTGGTATTTTGTAAATTGGGCATTTCGTAAATTGAAATATTTGAAGACAGATGAAGAATTTAATGATGCGCGCAATGAATTTATCGAAATGAATAATATAGGTATTTTTGATAATGTGCCAAACGAATGGTATGAATTGCGCGAAAATATTTATAATTTTATAAAGGAAAAATAAATGCCGGCTATATCAGTAATTATACCAATTTATAAAGTCGAAAAATATTTGCGACGTTGTTTGGATAGCGTTTTAAATCAGACGTTTACAGATTGGCAGGCAATCTGTGTTGATGATGGTAGCCCAGATAGATCTGGAAAAATTGCCGAAGAATATGCAAAAAAGGATCAACGATTTGTCGTAATTCATAAAGAAAATGGCGGGTTGTCTGATGCACGCAATATTGGTGTTTCTTGTGCAGATGGGGATTATATTTTATTTCTAGATTCAGACGATTTTATTCATCCGCAAACACTGGAATTATTATATACATTGGCTTTAAAAAACGATGCTGATATGGTTGTTTTTCGTTTTAATAAACGTGCCAGAACGCAAATGAAACAATTGTTGCAAAACGGTGGCGATATAACATCATTTTTGCCAGATGATTATAATAGATTATATAATTTGAATAAAATTAAATATCGTTTAACAGAGAACATTTTATCCAAATCGACAGAACGTAAGACTTTTGTTGATAATTTTATGGTTGAAAAATGCTATCCTGTTTTGAAGATGGTGCGTCGTACGATTGTTGCGAAACATAAATTTATAAAAGGTATCATAATAGAAGATTTTCCGTGGTGGTCGGAAATAATGTTGGATTATCCGCGTACTGTTATAACAAAGGCACCGTTTTATTTTTATGTTCCAAATTCTTCTTCTATTTTAGGATCATCAAAAAGTTTATTCATGATACAAAGTATTTGTAAAGGTTTGAAACATATAAATAAATATATCATTTCAAAAAAAATATCTGAAAAAGATAAGCGTATTTATGAACGTGAATTTTTGTGGCCATTTATAATAACATCTATGCGTTTGGTTCGTAATTTAGATACGCAAAAAGACATAAATACAGTAAAGAATAATTTTTTGCAAATGTATAAACTTGGAATATTTAATAATCCACAAACAATGCGTGCACGAAAATACAAGCGCAGAATTGAGAAATTTATATCCCTGATTTCTTAAATCGATTTGGTATTTTAACAACGATTTTTAATCCACACATGGCGGGTTTTCGCAACGCATAAATTGGACGACAATATGTTTGCATTACGCGTGCAATTTTTAACCATTTTTCAGATTTTGCTTTTTTCCGTGTAATTGTATTTATTGTTCCATTACCGCGACGCTTTAAATGTTTAAGCCAATCTGGACCGCGTTTTTTTGCTTTTTGTTCCAACATATCAATATCAATAGAACCAAAATGTAATAAATAAAGATTTTTATCAATATGGAAATTATGATGTTTAATGCTGTGAAAACCAGATCCCCATTTTATTGGTTTGTTTATAACAACAGGTTTTGTATAACGCGTAGAAAGCAGGGCGTATTCGCGCTGTTCCAGAAACGGTGCATCTTTATCCAGGATGGCTTCGATATACAAGTGTTGTCCGATATCCAGTCCCAATCCAGAAAGTGTTGTATGTATTTTCTTGTTTGATAAATATTGGTGCAGATTTT
>ODAI014070638.1_pt1 | contig 16541 bp, 10 predicted proteins | sample 1539321 | NCBI WGS metagenome assembly ODAI01 (sample SAMN02144231, study PRJEB22623) | gut metagenome | biome: sheep rumen | host: Ovis aries | place: New Zealand | reverse complement strand
GGGGATTTCCAGGGGGTCTACCATCGGGATACGAAGATGGTGGAGCTGTACACCGGCGGGGATCACGGAAAGACCATGGTGGAAAAAACCGATCTGGCACTGGAGGATCCCGCGCTGGAGCGGGTGCTGGAAAAGCACTACCGGGACCGGCTGAGCGAGGAAATCGAGCTGCTGGACGAGGCGGGAGATCCCTTTGACCTGGAGAAGGTGCGCCGGGGAGAGCTGACGCCGATGTTCTTCGGATCGGCGGTGACGAACTTCGGCGTGGAGCCCTTCCTGGACCGGTTCCTGTCCTTCACGCCGCCGCCGCTGCCGCGGGAAAGCGATCAGGGCCTGATCGAGCCGGAGGCCCCCTTCTTCTCCGGGTTTATTTTCAAGATTCAGGCCAACATGAATCCGGCGCACCGGGACCGACTGGCCTTCATGCGCATCGTCTCCGGCTCCTTTGAAAAGGGCATGGAGGTCTGGCATTCCGGCACGGGCAAGGCGGTGGCGCTCAAGCAGCCCCAGCAGTTCATGGCGGACGAGCGCGAAGCCGTGGAGGAGGCCTGGGCGGGGGACATCATCGGCCTGTTTGACCCGGGGATCTACCGGCTGGGCGATACGCTGAGCACGGGGCCGAAGCTCCATTACGCCAATATTCCTGTTTTCGCGCCGGAGTTTTTCAACCGGGTCCGGCCGCTGGACAGCATGAAGCGCAAGCAGTTCCAGAAGGGCATCAGCCAGCTTGCGGAGGAGGGCGCGATTCAGACCTTCATCCGGACGGAAACGGGCCGGGAGGAGTTCATGGTCGGCGTGGTCGGCGTGCTGCAGTTTGAGGTGCTGGAGCACCGCCTGCGGACGGAATACCAGACGGAGATCGTCATGGAGGGCATGCCGTTCCGGCATGTGAGATGGGTGACAAAGACGCCCAAACCGGTGGAGGATCTGAAGCTGACCTCGACCTCGGGACGGGCAAAGGACAGCCACGGACGGGACGTGCTGCTGTTCGAAAACGATTGGAGCATCCGCCTGGCCTGCGAGAACAACGCGGGGCTGGAGCTGGCGGAAACGGCTGACAGGGGAGGAAACGTCTGAACATGATTCGGGAGGACATTCGGAATATCGCAATTATCGCGCACGTGGATCACGGCAAAACGACGCTGGTGGATCAGATGCTCAAGCAGGGCGGCGTCTACCGGGAAAACCAGCAGACGGTGGATCGGGTCATGGATTCCAATGATCTGGAGCGTGAGCGCGGCATCACCATTCTGAGCAAAAACACGGCGGTGCACTATCAGGGCCATAAGATCAATATCGTGGACACCCCCGGCCATGCCGACTTCGGCGGCGAGGTGGAGCGGGTGCTGAAGATGGTGGACGGCGTGCTTCTGCTGGTGGACAGCTTTGAGGGCCCCATGCCGCAGACCCGGTTCGTGCTGAAAAAGGCGCTGGAGCTGAAGCTGAAGGTGCTGATCGTCATCAACAAGGTGGACCGGCCGGATGCCCGGTGCGACGAGGTGGTCAACGAGATTCTGGACCTGCTGATCGATCTGGAAGCGGATGAGACGACGATCGAGAATCCGATTCTCTACGTTTCCGCCCGAAAGGGAACGGCGACGCTGGACCTGGAGCAGCCGGGCACGGATCTGCGGCCGCTGTTCGACGCCATTCTGAAGTACATTCCCGCGCCGGAGGGCGACGCGGAAGGTCCTGCCCAGGTGCTGATCTCCACCATCGACTACAGCGAGTATGTGGGCCGGATCGGCGTGGGCCGCGTGGTGCGCGGAAAGTTCACCGAGGGCATGAACGTGGTGCATACGAACCTGGAGACCGGGGTCACCAGCCCTGTCTGGCGGCTGGGCGGGCTGTACCAGTACGACGGGCTCAAGCGGGTGAACGCCACGGAGGTCAGCATGGGAGATATCGTCGCGCTGTACGGCGCGGAGGATCTCTCCATCGGCGACACCGTGTGCGCGCCGGAGAAGGTGGAGGGTCTGCCCTTCGTCAAGATCAGCGAGCCGACGGTGACCATGACCTTCTCCGTGAATGACAGCCCCTTTGCCGGCCGGGAAGGACAGTATGTGACCAGCCGCCATCTGCGGGCCAGGCTGATGCGGGAGCTGCAGACGGACGTCTCCCTGCGGGTGAACGATACCCAGAGCACCGACGCCTTTGAGGTGTGCGGCCGGGGCGAGCTGCATCTGTCCATCCTGATTGAAAACATGCGGCGCCAGGGCTATGAGTTCGCGGTCAGCAAGCCGAAGGTGATCTACAAGGTGATTGACGGCGTGAAATGCGAACCGGTGGAGCGGCTGATCGTGGATACGCCCCAGGCCTCCGCCGGCGCGGTGATTGAGAAAATCGGCCGCAGGCGGGGCACGCTGGAGCACATGAGCGGCCTGGACCGGGTGCGGCTGGAATTCCTGGTGCCCTCCAGAGGCCTGTTCGGCTATCGCAGCGAGTTTATGACGGACACCCGGGGCGAGGGCATCATGTCCTCCGTCTTTGAGCGGTATGAGCCGGTGAAGGGCGATATTCCCCACCGGTCCGCGGGCGCGCTGATCTGCTTCGAAACCGGCGTTTCCACCAGCTACGGCCTGTTCTACAGCCAGGAACGGGGCACCCTGTTCATCGGGGCGGGCGAAAACGTATACATGGGTCAGATCTGCGGCCAGAATGCCAGGCCCGGGGATCTGGTGGTGAACGTGTGCAAGCAGAAGCACGTCACCAACATGCGGAACGCCTCCGCCTCGGAGGACGCGATGCGGCTGATTTCCGTGCATCCGCTGACGCTGGAGGAATGTCTGGAGTTCATCGATGACGATGAGCTGCTGGAAATCACGCCCCAGAGCCTGCGCATGCGCAAGCGGCAGCTGGATCATTCCCTGCGGGCAAAAGCCAGAAGCAAGGGCGTCGAGGAATAAGCGCCCCGGGCCTTCGATCCCATAAAAGACCCCCTGCCGGATCTCCGGCAGGGGGTCTTGATTCCTCGGAACGGAAGGAAACTCAGGGCTGCTGCGCCGCGTCTCCGCCGGCTTCGGCATCCTCCGCCGCGTCAGCGGCTTCTTCCGCGTCCTCCACGGAGGGCACGTCGATTTCGTCTTCGCTGCCGTCCTCTTCAGCTCCGGCCGCCACGTCGGCCAGCGCCTGCCCGGCTTCGGTATACACGATCTCGGCCTCAGCCACCCAGGCCTCCAGCTGGCTGTTGAAGGCTTCCTGCTCCTTTTCATTCTGCAGGACATCCTTCAGCTCCGCCTTCAGGGTATCGGTCAGCTCCACGGAGCCGCCGGGGATATCGCGCAGATAGTGGAGAATATGAACGCCGAACTTGCTGACGATGGGCTCGCTGATGTCATCCACCTTCTCCATGGACATGGCGCCCTGGACGAAGTCCGTATCATACAGGATGCTTTCCGGATGGACGGCATAGCCCTCCGACCGGGTTTTCTCGTCCTGCATGCCCGGATCCGTGCCGTATTCCACGATCAGATCCTCGAAGGAGGCTCCGTCCGCCAGCTTCTGGCGGATCTCCTCCACGGTCGCCTGCACGCTGTCCAGGATGGCCTGGCGCGCCGCCTCCACCATTTCGGGCGTGACGGGTTCCTCCGTGGCCTCGGGCTCCGCGGATTCGGCGGGCTCCGTTTCCGCAGCCTCGGCGCTCTCGCCGGACTCAGAGGCTTCAGCGCTTTCGCCGGCCTCGGTCGCCTCGGCGGTCCCGGCTTCCTGCTGCTCCTCCAGGCGGGCGGTCAGATCCTTCCAGGCATCCAGCAGAGCCTGATCCACGGACAGCAGAATGTGCGTCACGCCACGGTAGCCTTCGGGCCGATAATAGGAATCCTGACCGTAATAATGGGTCTGGAATTCGTAGGTCGCGACGTCGTTTTCATACTGCGCCCGATCCTCTTCCACCAGCTGCGTATAATAGTCGGCCACCTCTTCGTCCGAAACCGTGACGTCCTGGACGAGGGTGCTCCGCACGTCGCTGATGATCTGATTGGTCTTCGCGTTGTTGACGCTTTCCTCAATGTAGCTTTCCTCCGTATACCCCTGGGATTCCAGCAGGGCCAGAGCGTCCGCGCGGGCGGAGGTCCGATCCTCCTCCGAGGATTCGTCCGTGATGCTGAAATAGCTGGTGATATAGCTGTCGAGGATTTCAGCCCAGGAAGCGGCGGCTTCCTCGCGCACCTGCGCCAGCTGTTCCTCGGAGACCTCACCCAGGCCCATTTCGGCCGCCTTCTGGCGCAGAAGGACGAAGCGGATGGCGTTGTTCAGGGAGTAGGCCTTCATTTCCTGCAGCAGGCTTTCATCCGACAGATCGTATCCGCTGGAGGAGAGCATGTAGGTATAGTAGTCGACCCAGTAGCTGTAGTCCGCGTGATCCTCCGCCACCTCGACGCCGTTGACGGTCGCCAGCAGGACGGGCGCGGTCTCCGCGGTCTTCGCGGTTTCCGCGGCCTCTTCCGCGGAAGCCGCCTCCGGGGCCTCGGCCTGGGTCTCCTCCGCCAGCGCGAAGGCGGAGCACAGCAGAAGCGAGAGGGAAAGGATCAGGGACAGGAAACGTTTGATCATCATCATATCCTCCGGTGTTTTCAGAAATCAAGCACAGGCTTGTATGCTGCATTATACAACAGACCGGAGGGGACTTCAACCGATGCCGTGTGAACGGATGATGAACAAATCAGCAAACGAAAAAAGCGATTCCTTCCGGAATCGCCGAGCAGCTCCGACGGGATTCGAACCCGTGTTTCAGCCTTGAGAGGGCCGCGTCCTAGGCCTCTAGACAACGGAGCCAGATTCAGAGAAAAAAGAAAAGCTGGGGAACTAGGATTCGAACCTAGACAATACGAGTCAGAGTCGTAGGTGCTGCCGTTACACCATTCCCCAACAGCGGCCATCTCGCAACCGCAGGGGAGATTATAGCAGGGGGAGGGGGGAATGTCAAGGACTTTTTTTTAAAAAATTCTGAGAGGCCGCGTCCGCGCCGGCCCTCCGGACAGCATGCGCCTTGACAATCCAGGGCGAGAAGCATAGTATGAAGCCATTGTTTCCGCGGGCGGCGGGCCCGGCAGAAGGACGCCGCAGGGGACGGAAAAAGGAATGAAGGGGGCTTCATCGATGGAGAAGAGGCCTGAGCTGGGCGGGGAGGTTCCCACCGATTTTCAGCCGACCGATTCTTCCGGGCTGACGGAGGAGGAAGCGGCGCGGAGGCGGGAGGCCGGCCTGGGCAACGAACAGGAAAAAACGCCGGAAAAGTCCTTTCCGGCGATTCTCAGAGACAACCTGATGACGCTGTTCAACCTGCTGAACCTGGTGCTGGCCATCTGCCTGGTGCTGGTGGGAAGCTATCGGAACATGCTGTTTCTGGGGGTCGTGATCTCGAACCTGCTGATCGGAACCGTTCAGGAGGTGCGGGCGCAGCGGACGATCCGCAGGCTGCGGCTGATGAACGCGCCGACCATTTCGCTGATCCGGGGAGGAGAGGAAGCGGTCTACCCGGTGGAGGAAGCGGTGCAGGGGGATGTGGCGGTTTTCCGGGCGGGCGATGAAATTTCCGCGGATGCCATCGTGCTGGAAGGCCGGGGCTCCTCCATGGAGGCGCTGCTGACGGGCGAAAACGATCCGGTGGAGAAGAAAACCGGGGACTGGCTGTACGCCGGCGCCTACGTGACCGCCGGCATCCTCCGGGCCCAGCTGGTCCGGGTGGGGAAACAGCGCTATGCCGCGCAGCTGAGCGAGGAGGCCAGGCGGGCGCCCCGGCCGGAATCCGAGCTGATGAAGGAGCTGCGGACGATGATTCGCCTGGTCGCAACCTTTTCCTTCCCGGTGGGCCTGCTGCTGTTTCTGAAGCACTGGCTGCTGGAGCGGATGGCGCTGGAGGCGGCTGTTCCGGCGACGGTGGCCGCGGTGCTGGGCATGATTCCGGAGGGGCTGATGCTGCTGACCAGCATTGCCATGGCGGCCGGGGTTGTGAAGCTGGGACGGAGACAGACCCTGGTGCAGGAGCTGTCCGGGATCGAAACGCTGGCGCGGGCGGATGTGCTGTGCCTGGATAAGACGGGTACCATCACCACAGGCAACATGACGGCGGACCGGCTGGAGCCGGTGGCAGCGGATGACGCGGGCCTTCGGGGGGCGCTGAGCCGTTTTCTGGGCGCCTCCGGGGAGCAGAGCGGGACCCTCCGGGCGCTGCGGGAGGCCGTGCCGGAGGGCACGGACAGGGCGGAAATGCAATGGCCCTTTTCCTCGGAGACCAAGCGCTCCGCGGTGGCCTTTGCCGACGGTCAGGCGCTGATTCTGGGAGCCCCCTCCTTCGTGCTGCCGGCGGAGATGCTGGCGCAGGTGGAGCCCCGGATGGAGGAGCTGACCGCGGAGGGAAAACGGGTCCTGACGCTGGCGGAGGGCACATGGAGCGGGGATCCGGAGGCCTTTCCGACGGTCAGGCGGGTGCTGGGCATTCTGGCGCTCCGGGATGAAATCCGGGAAGGCGCGGAGGAAACCCTTCGGTATTTCCGGGAGCAGGGGGTAGACATCCGGGTGATCTCGGGCGATGATCCCCAGACCGTCTCCCGGGTGGCGGCGCTGGCGGGCCTGGAGGGAGCGGATCGGTGGCTGGATGCCAGCACCTGCGCGCCCGGTACGCTGGGAGAGCGCTGCGACGACTATCAGGTCTTCGGCCGGGTCCGTCCGGAGCAGAAAAAGGAGCTCGTCCTGGCACTGCAGGCGCGCGGGCACTCCGTGGCCATGACGGGGGACGGGGTGAACGACATTCCCGCCATGAAGGCCGCGAACTGCTCCATGGCCATGGCCGGCGGCTCGGAGGCGGCGCGGAACGCGGCCCAGATCACGCTGCTGAATTCCGACTTCACCTCCATGCCTGAGATCGTGCTGGAGGGGCGGCGGGGCATTAACAACATGACCCGGTCTGCCCGCCTGTTTCTGACGAAAACCATCTTCAGCCTGCTGCTGGGCGTTCTGATGCTGATCGTGCCGGGCGGATACCCGTTCCAGCCGATCCAGCTGACGCTCATTTCCTCCCTGATGGTGGGGCTGCCGGGCTTTTTCCTGGCGCTGGAGCCGAGCCACGAGCGCATTCAGGGACGGTTTCTGCAGACGGTGCTGCTGCGGGCCGTGCCGGGCGGCGTGGCGGTCGCCTTCTGCGCGAGCCTGGCCATGAGCCTGACGGGCTTCGGCTGGACGCGGGAGATGTGCAGCACGCTGGCCACGCTGGCCGCGGGCTGGCTCAGCTTCCTGGTGCTGGCGCATACCTGCCGCCCGCTGAACCGGAAGCGGGGGCTGATTCTGGCCGGGACGGCGGCTGCCTTCGTGCTGGCGGTGGTCTTCTTCCGGAATGTGTTCTTCCTGGAGAGGCTGACCCGGGACGCATGGCTGGTGCTGGGCGGCCTGATGGCGGTGGGAGCGCTGATCTTTGAGGGGACGCAGGCCGCGGTGCGGCGGATGCGCAATCCCAAAATCCCGCTTGTCAGGGGGAACAGGATTTGATATACTGACAGACGAAAAGGAAATGGATAAAGACATGTGCGGCAGCACATCACAGAATGAAAGCAACAGGGGATGACAGCTTGAAAATCTGGAAATGGACGGCGGTTTGCGCCCTTTTGTTCTGCCTGCTCTGGCAGCCCGCCGCAAGGGCGGATCTGACCCGGCAGGAGACGGAGAAATACGGCAAGGTCGTGGAGGCGGTCTGGGTGGACGAGACCGGGGCGGTGTGCGCCGGCCCCGAGGGATATGCCCGGGTGACCTACAGCTACGACGGGACGGAGACGACGGAGCGGTATTATGACGCGGAGGGCGAGCCGTGCCAGGTGGCGGGCGGTGCCTTCGGCCTGACGGTGACACGGGACGGCAAGCGCCGCGTGGTGGGCATCGTCTATCTGGACGAGGACGGCAGGAAGGCGCTGAACGCCCTGGGCTATGCCCGGGTGAAGATCGACTATACCTCCTTTGACGAAGTGAAAAACCTGACCTTCTACGGAGAGGGGAAGGGCCCGGTGGTGGTGCCCTCCCTGGGCTATGCCTCCGTGAAGACGGAATTCCGGGGAAAGACCATGACCCGCCGCACCTGGATGGACGACAGGGGCAATCCCGTCGATACGCCGCAGGGATACGCGGTGCTGGTGCAGCGCATCAACAAGAAGAACCAGGTGCTGGGCGTTTCCTTCGAGCATGCGGACGGAACCCCTGCCACCTGCGCGGACGGCTGGTCCTCCTCCACCCGGGAGCTGGATGAGGAGGGACGCGAGGTGTGCGTCAAATACTACGCGGCGGACGGCTCCCTGACGGACCGCGGCGCGGGCTATGCCTGGGCGCAGACGGAATACGTGGGCCGGAATGAAAGGCACATCACCCGCTACGACCTGTCCGGCGAGAAGACGGAGGCTCCCGGCGGATACACCACCCTCTGCCAGACCTGGCAGGAGGACCGGGTGGTGCTGGAAACCTTCCTGAACGCGGAGGGACAGCGCATTCTGAACCGGGACGGGGGGGGCGCCGTCCGGTACGATTATGATGCCGCGGGCCGCGTGGTTCAGGTGAACTATGAGGATCTGGGCGGAAGCCCCTGCCCCTGCCAGGCCGGGTACTGCGGATTCCGGGATACGCTGGATGAAGCGGGCCGGGTGGTCAGCCGCCAGTATCTGGGGGCGGACGGCCTGCCCACGAACCTGCCGGAGGGCTACAGCGAGGTGCGCACCAGCTACGACGCGGCCGGCACCGTGCTGTCCACGCGCTACTTTGATGAAAACGGCATTCAGGTTCAGACCGGGCCGGACGCCTGACCGAATCGGGAAAGTTATCAGCACAGATCACCCGGCGGAAGCGGACGGGCCGGACCCGTTCCGCGCCGGAGCTGCATTGGAGAGGAGTTTCAGACATGGATGTTCAGAAGCTGCAGTCCCCCTACGAAATGATTCAGATCGACCCCTATCTGGCGCCCTTCAGCGGAGAGATTGACCTGCGGATGGACCGCTTCAAGGGAAAACGCTGGCAGCTGGTGGCCGGTGCGGAGAGCCTGACCGACTTCGCGGACGGATATCTGTATTTCGGGATTCACCGGACGGACACGGGCTGGGTCGTGCGGGAATGGCTTCCCGGCGCGGAGGCGGTTCACCTGATCGGGGACTTTAACGAATGGAACCATGAGAGCCATCCCCTGACCCGGGGGGATAACGGCGTGTGGGAAATCCGGCTGGAGGGGGAGGACGCTCTCCGGCACGGCCAGTATCTGAAGCTCTGGGTCACGCGGGGCGGAAGCGGATTTGAGCGCCTGCCGGCCTACAGCACGCGGGTGAGCATGGACCAGAGCACCATGAAGCTCTGCACACAGGTCTGGGCGCCGGATCAGCCCTTCGCCTGGACGGATGAGGACTTCCGCCGGAAGCCCGCCCCCGCGCCGCTGATCTATGAGGCGCACGTGGGCATGGCTCAGGACCGGGAGGGGATCGGAACCTACCGGGAGTTTGCGGATCTGATTCTTCCCCGGATTCAGCGCCTGGGATACAACACGGTGCAGCTGATGGCCATACAGGAGCATCCCTACTACGGCAGCTTCGGCTATCAGGTGACCAATTTCTTCGCGGCGGCGCACTGGTACGGCGTGCCGGAGGACCTGAAATACCTGATTAACCGGGCCCACGAAATGGGCATCCGGGTGCTGCTGGACGTGGTGCACAGCCATGCCTGCCCGAACCTGGGCGAGGGCCTTCGGGAGCAGGATGGGACGGAGGATCAGTATTTCCTGCCGGGGGAGCGGGGCTGGCATCCGGCCTGGGGCACCCAGCTGTTCAACTATGACCGGGTGGAGGTGCTGCACTTCCTGCTGAGCAACCTCAAGTTCTGGCAGGAGGAATATCATTTTGACGGTTTCCGTTTCGACGGTGTGACCAGCATGCTGTACCATGATCACGGCCTGGGCTCCGCCTTCACGAGCTATGATCTGTACTTCAGCATGAACACGGATCTGGACGCGATGACCTACCTCCAGCTGGCCAATGAGCTGATTCACGAGGTGAACCCCAACGCCACGACCGTGGCGGAGGACATGAGCGGCATGCCGGGCATGTGCCTGCCCATCGAGCAGGGCGGCGTCGGGTTTGACTACCGGCTGGGCATGGGTGAGCCGGATTACTGGATCAAGCTCCTCAAGGACACCCGGGACGAGGACTGGAACATGCATGCCCTGTGGCATGAGATGACCCCCCGCCGCCCGCGGGAGAAGGTCATCGGCTACTGTGAGAGCCACGACCAGGCGCTGGTGGGGGACAAGACGATTCTGTTCCGCATGGCGGACGCGGAAATGTACACCGGCATGACGAAGGACTATCACAGCCTGACGATGGACCGGGCGATTGAGCTGCACAAGATGATTCGCTTCCTGACCCTGACACTGGGCGGAGACGGCTACCTGAACTTCATGGGCAATGAATTCGGGCATCCGGAGTGGATCGATTTCCCCCGGGAAGGCAATGGGTGGAGCTATAAGTACTGCCGGCGCCAGTGGTCGCTGGTGGACAACCATGATCTCAAGTTTGAATGGCTCAACGACTTCGATCGGGCGATGGTGACCCTGGCGAAGGAGCACCGGCTGCTGGAGGATCCGCAGACGGTCAGCCTCTGGATCGATCAGGATCGGAAGATCATCACCTTCAGCCGGGGCGGGCTTCTGTTCCTGTTCAATTTCCACGGCAGCTACAGCGAGCCCTCGTTCTTCCTCCACGCGCATACCGTGGGCGAGGGTGCGTACCGGGTGGTGCTGAGCACGGAGGAGCAGCGCTTTGGCGGGCCGGGAACCGTGAGCCACGATTATGTCTATCATACGGAATACCGTCAGGGGCAGGGCCTGGGGTTCGACATCTACAGCCCCTGCCGGGCGGCTATGGTGCTGGAAAAGGTGAAGGAATAAAAAGCAGGGAGGAAACAGGGCATGCAGTTCAGCCAGGAGAAAAACGCGCTGATCGCGCGACTGGGCGGAGAAACGCTGCGCGTGGAAGGATGGGGGCCGGATGCGCTTCGGGTGCGGGCCGCCATGTACGACAATCGGAGCAGGAGCGACTGGGCCCTGACGGAAACGCCGGCGGAGGCCGCCTGCGAGATCCGGATCGGCGAGGAGGATTTCTGGAACGGAGACGGCAGCATTTCGAAGGTTCCCTGCGCGGAAATCCGGAACGGCCGCCTGCGGGCCACGGTCAATTTCATGGGCGTGCTCAGCTTCTACAGGGATGAGGAGCTGGTTCTCCGGGAATATTACCGCAGCTACGGCGGAACGCTGTCGGAGGGCAGCCGCTGCCTGAAAATCGTCAACCGGGAGTGGAAGGGCTGCATCGGCGGCAGCGAGTATCAGCTGACCGTGCGCTTCGACGCCAACGAAGGGGAAAAGCTCTACGGCATGGGCCAGTATCAGCAGCCCTATCTGGACCTGAAGGGCAACACGCTGGAGCTGGCTCAGCGCAACAGCCAGATCTCCGTTCCTTTCCTGGTGAGCAGTCTGGGCTACGGCCTGCTGTGGAACAATCCGGCGGTGGGACGCGTCCATTTCTCCAAAAACCTGACGGAGTGGGTGGCGTCCAGCACGCTGCAGATGGATTACTGGATCGTGGCGGGGGAGAATCCGAAGGAGATTCTGTGCAAATATACCGCGGTCAGCGGCCGGGCTCCCATGTTCCCGGAGAATCTGATGGGGCTCTGGCAGTGCAAGCTGCGCTACCGCACCCAGGAGGAGGTTCTCTCCGTGGCGCGGCAGTACCAGCGGGAGGGAATCCGGATCGATCAGATCGTGATTGATTTCTTCCACTGGACCGTGCAGGGAGACTGGAAGTTTGACAAAACCTACTGGCCGGATCCCAAGGCGATGGTGGACGAGCTGCACAGCATGGGCATCCGGGTGATCGTTTCCGTGTGGCCCAGCGTGGATCGGCGGAGCGAGAACTTTGGCCCCATGATGGAACGGGGGCTGCTGATCCGGACGGAGCGCGGCGCGGCGCAGACGTACGACTACCAGGGGGACTGCGTGGAGATCGATCCCTTCAATCCCGAAACCCGGAAGTACATCTGGGAGGTGTGCCGGCGGAACTACCGGGATCTGGGCATCGACGGCTTCTGGCTGGACAACTCGGAACCGGACTACGGCGTGTATGACTTTGATCACTACCGCTACTGCGCGGGACCCGCGATGTCCTGCAGCAACATGTATCCGCAGATGTTTTCCCGGGCCTTCTTTGAGCCCATGCGGGAGGAAGGCGGGGAAAGCCCTGTGAACCTCCTCCGCTGCGGCTGGGCGGGCAGCCAGAAGTACGGTAATGTGATCTGGAGCGGCGACGTTCCCAGCACCTTCCAGGCGCTCCGGGAGCAGCTGCAGGCGGGGCTCAACATGGGCCTGGCCGGCATTCCCTGGTGGACGACGGACATCGGCGGCTTCATGACCGACGATGTGGCGGATCCGAAGTTCCAGGAGCTGCTGATCCGCTGGTATCAGTTTGCGGTCTACAGCGCGGTGCTGCGGATGCACGGCGACCGGGGCCCCTACAACATTCCGCCGCTGGACGAGCGGGACTGGGGCGGAGGTTATCTGCATACGGGCCAGCCCAACGAGCTGTGGAGCTATGGCCCGGAAAACTACCGCATCATGAAGAAATACTACGACGTGCGGATCGCCCTGCATGACTATATTGCCGGGCTCTACCGGGAGGCCCATGAGAACGGTTCTCCCCTGATCCGGACGATGTTCTATGAGTTCCCGGAGGATCCGAAATGCTGGGAGCTTCAGGATCAGTACATGTTCGGCGAACGGTATCTGGTCGCGCCGGTGCTCCACCTGGGCGAACGGGAGCGGGACGTATACCTGCCCGCGGGCGCCTGGAAAAACGTGAACAGCGGCGCGGTGGAGCAGGGCGGAAGGACGATCCGCGTGGAGGCTCCGCTGGACGAAATGCCTGTTTTTGAACGAATCTGACCGGAAAGGGGCGCCGCCGGAGGCCGAAGGCTCCGGCGACGCCCCGAAAGGCCTGTTTTTGGCGCATTTCTGAGAAAAAATGATTGTCAAGGGCCGAAAAGTATGCTATACTGGCACGCGTGTGAGTATTCACACAGTTTATTGTGGCGTATGCCTTGAAAGAAGGGTTTACCGTTAAGAGTGGAGACAGCCTGAACGCCGACTGGGCCCGGGCCTGCGCGGGGCGCGATGCAGCCGCGGGGATGAGCCATCCGGTTGGCGGAGGAAGGTCTGTGTTTCCGCTCTTTTTGATTGCCTGGAAAGAGTGAGATAGGTATGGCGAAGGCATCACGTGTCCAGTCGGCGGAGCCGAAGTGCGCCCGCCTGGCGGAGGATATGGGGCTCGAACTGGTGGAAATCACCGTGGATCAGGAGCCGACGGGAAAGTATCTGCGGCTGTATATCGATCAGCCATCCGGCATCAGCCTGGATGACTGCGAGCGGTATCACAAGGCGGTGCGTCCCCTGGTGGAGGATATCGATTTCGATTTTATGGAGGTTTCCTCTCCCGGGGTGGATCGGCCACTGAAGACGGACCGGGATTTTGAGCGCGCGCTGGGAAGCGAGGTCGAAATCCGCCTGTTCCGGGCTCTGAACGGGGAAAAGCAGCTGCAGGGAACGCTCACCGGCCTGGAGGAGGGGATGATCCTGCTGGAGCGGAACGGGGAAGCCCTTTCCATTCCCAGAAAGGCGGCCGCCCTGGTGAAGCCGGTGGTGGACATGGAGGGCATTGAAGAGGTCGATCTTTCCGGGGAGGATGCCCGGATGGCGGATGACGCGGAATAAGCCGGAACAAGAGACGGACAACGATGAGAAAGCGGGGAACAGTTCATGAAATCTGAAGTGGTTGAAGCCATCAGGCTGCTGGCCAAGGAAAAGGAAATCAGCGAGGAGTCGCTGTTCAACACCATTGAAGAGGCGCTGAAGGCTGCATACAAGAAGAATCTGCCCAAGGGAGAGATTGCGCCCAACAATCTGGACGTGACCGTCAACCGGAGCACGGGCGAGATTTCCGTCTATGCCCGGAAGCTGATTCTGGAGGAAATCGAGGATCCCACCAATCAGATTTCTCTGGCGGACGCGCAGAAGATCAATCCGGATTATCAGATGGGCGACATCGCCGAGGTCAACGTGACCCCCAGCGGATTCCTGCGGGTGGCCGCTCAGACAGCCAAGCAGGTCATCATTCAGCACATCCGGGAGGCGGAGCGCGGCAAGATCTACGATGAATACGCGGAGAAGGAAAGCGAAATTCTGACCGGCATCGTGGAGCGGATTGAGCCGAAGGCGGCCTATGTGGATCTGGGCCGGACGGAGGGCGTCCTGGAGAAGGATCAGATGATCCCCGGCGAGGTGCTGCACGACGACGATCATATCAAGGTCTATATCCTCGAGGTGCACCGCAACGCGCAGAGCGCGGGCTATACGCCGCAGGTGTACGTCAGCCGCATCCATCCCAATCTGGTCAAGCGCCTGTTTGAGATGGAGGTGCCGGAGATCGCCGGCGGCGTGGTGACCATCAAGAACATCGCCCGCGAGGCCGGCAGCCGCACGAAAATCGCCGTGCACAGCGCGGACCTGATGATCGATCCCGTCGGCGCCTGCGTGGGCCAGCGGGGCGGCCGCGTGGACCGCGTGGTGCAGGAGCTCAAGGGCGAGAAGATCGATATCATCAAGTGGTCCAGCAATCCGGCGGAGTTTGTAGCCAACGCGCTGAATCCGGCTCATGTGCTGAGCGTGTATCAGGCGAAGGATGAAAAGGCCTTCCGGGTCATCGTGCCGGACAATCAGCTGAGCCTGGCCATCGGCAAGGAGGGCCAGAATGCCCGCCTGGCCGCGAAGCTGACGGGCTGGAAGATCGATATTCGCAGCCAGAGCCAGGCCGCTGAAATGGACGACATGGTGGATGAAAACGGACAGGTTGCGGAATATGTCCAGGTGGAAACCCCGACCTATGACAGCTTCACCATGGACTTTGATACCAGCCTGCAGGGCGAGGACGACACGATGTAAGGAGGGTTCATGAAACCCAGAAAGATTCCCATGCGGATGTGCGTCGGCTGCCGTGAAATGAAGGAGAAGCGGGAGCTGATCCGCGTGGTGCGCAGCCCGGAGGGAGAGGTCTCCCTGGATCCGACCGGGAAAAAATCGGGCCGCGGCGCCTATGTCTGCCGAGATGCGGAATGCCTTCGCAGGGCGATCCGGCAAAGACAGCTGGAGCGTCAGCTGGAGGTGAGCCTGACGGAGGAGGTCTCTGCCGGGCTGACGAAGGAAATGGAGCGGCTGGCTTCAGAGGCAAAAGATGGATGAGAAGAGGCTCAGGGGACTGATGGGCCTGAGCGTGCGGGCCGGTCAGGCGGTTTTCGGCGAGGAAGGCTGCCGAAAGCTGATTCTCCAGGAGGGCTGCGGTGTGCTGCTGCTGGACGCGGGCGCATCCGCAAACACCCGGGAAAGGTACGAACGCCTGTGCGCAGCACAGGAAACCCAGATGGCAGTCCTGCCGGAGGGGCTGATTCAGGAGGCGACGGGGCGGTCGGGAGTGGCCATGGCCCTGCGGTCAGGATCCTTTTCAGAACAGGTTACCAGCTGCCTGCAGACAGAGGGCTGAGGGCGGTTCAGGCATACATGACTTTATGGCCGGTAAACGGCGGAGGTACTTACGTCGAATGGCGAAGATGAACTTGAGGGACGCCACCAAGGAACTGGTGGAGGGAGCTTCCGGCATTCTGGAGCAGGCGACACGGGTCAGGAAAAATGCTGACTCTCTGTTTGACACGCTCAAACAAATGGATATGGAAATGAATCGCCAGAAGGAAGAGGAAGCCGCGCGCAGAAAGCAGCAGGAACAGCTTCGGGTTCAGTCTGCTCATACGAAGGCATTCACGATGCTGGATGACGACGAAAAGCAGCTCATGGAAGCCGCGATGCGGGAGGAGGCCGAAAAGAAGACCGCCAGATCCGCAGATGAAAAGCGGCCGGAGACCCCTGCGGAAGCGGTCAAGTCAGAAGCCCCCGCTGAGAAGCCGAAGGCCTCCGAGCCGAAGGCGGACGCCGTGCCTGTGAAGGAAGAAAAGAAGGCCGAGCCCACCGCGGCGCCGCAGCCTGCCGCCCAGCCGGAGGAAAAGAAGCCGGCTGCGCAGGAAAAGCCCAGGGCCGAAGCTCCGAAGACGGAAGCGCCGAAGACGGAGGCCACGAAGGCGGAGGCTCCGAAGGCGGAGGCTCCGAAGGCGGAGGTGCCGAAGAAGCCGGCCATCGGTCAGATTATCAGCCGTCCGGGGGACGCTCCCCGGCCGCAGCCCCAGGCTGCGGGAACCCGGCAGGGTCCCTATGGCCGTCCGGCAGGTCAGCCGGGGCAGTACGGCCGTCCGGCGGGTCAGCAGGGCCCGTATGGGCGTCCGGCGGGTCAGCCGGGGCAGTATGGCCGTCCGGCGGGCCAGCAGGGTCCGTATGGCCGTCCGGCGGGTCAGCCGGGGCAGTATGGCCGTCCGGCGGGCCAGCAGGGTTCGTATGGGCGTCCGGCGGGTCAGCCCGGGCAGTATGGCCGTCCCGCGGGTCC
>ODAI011859354.1_pt1 | contig 16548 bp, 16 predicted proteins | sample 1539321 | NCBI WGS metagenome assembly ODAI01 (sample SAMN02144231, study PRJEB22623) | gut metagenome | biome: sheep rumen | host: Ovis aries | place: New Zealand | reverse complement strand
TTGGGATAGTCTAAATGATTCAAAAGATGAAGAAGAAATAAAAGAAGTAGAAAAAGAAATTGATGATAAAGTTAACGAAGAGTATCTTAAATAGATACTTTTTTTACACTAAAAAATTAAAAAAAATGTCAAAAAATGTGTACATATCCAATAAAAATGTGTATACTTGTAGTGTATAAGGTAAAAAATTGGTAAATACCATAATCTGTTTAATGGCATTTTGTAGTTCATTTTTTATCATGATGTGGAGGGCATGTGAAAAAAGAAGATATTTTTCAATTAAGTATTGTAATAATAGGTATTATATCACTTATTATGAATTTTATATTATTTAAAGATTGGCGAGGTATTTTTTATTACACAATAATAAGTAATATGTATGTTGTATTTTTTTACCTAAGTGTACTTTTATTAAAGAAAAAAAATAAATTAGTTAAAGATAAAAAATATTATATGTTTAAAGGGCTGATGCTAGTATCTGTTTTATGTACGATGATTATTTATTTTGGCGTTATGAATAACAGTGAAAGTATATATGTTGGTCACAGGTTAGAGTGCGATATGGTTCATATTGTTATGCCATTACTCGCATTAATTGAGTGTATAGTTTTTGACAAAAGAGGAATTCTAAAATATCAATATGTACCAATTTGGGGAAGTACTTCTATTTTATATTTAGGAATACTAACATTTTATAAAGTTATTTTAAATGGTACTTTCTTAAGAGGAAGAACATATCCATATAGCATATTAAATTATGAAAAATATGGTATTACAAAGTGTATAATTAATTGCATAGCAATATTTGTAGTATTTATAGTGTTAGGTATATTGATTGTATTCATAGATAATAAAACAAAAGACAGGGGAAACGGTGATTGCAATGAATAATTATGAAGAATTAGAAAATGGAATAGTAGTTCCAAAAAAAGTAATAATAGATAAAAATGGTAATGAGATTCATACTGATGATGAACATATTCTTAAAATGAATCTTAATAATATGGCAGATCCTAATTTAACTAGATTTCCAGAAGGTGCTAGGGAAGCAATTGATGATAAGATTCATACTAAAATGTATGATTATTATAAGGCAACTTTTAATGATACTGATACATTAATGGCATTAGAATATTTAGGTAAAAAATTTACTTATGGATTTGTAAATGAGCAAATTGAAAAATATGCTAAAGCATTTAAAGGTTATGGTTTACAACAAGGAGATTATGTTTCAGTATTATTGCCAAATATGCCTGAAATAATTTATGTTAAAATGGCATTAAATAGAGTTGGAGCTGTAGCAAATTTAATAGATCCAAGATATAATCCTAATTCTGCTAGAGATTTAATTAATGCCTCAAATTCTAAAATGGTTATTTGCGTATTAAATAAATATGATACTGCAATTAAACCAATTCAAAAAGAATTAAATGTTGAAAATATATTTACTATAAGCCCATTTGAGTCAATTTCACTTAGTGAATTTAATTTAAAAGATGGACTTTTAAAACAAATGTTAGGTGATGGAGCGTATTTCTTAACAGAAACAAAACAATTAATTATGGATGCTAGAGCAAAAATATTAAAGAATACTGGTGTTCAAGATATTAATAGTTTATTAAAATATGGTGAAAATTATGTTGGTAATGTTGATACACCATATGTAGAAAATGCACCAGCTACAGTTTTATATACTAGTGGTACAACTGGTGGTAAATTAAAGGGAGCAGTACATACAAATGAAGGATATAATGGATTACATGCTCAATTAGAATATGTTTTCCCAGAACAAAAACCTGGTATGGTATTTTCAGGATTAATACCTATGTTTTTATCATATGGTAGTGGTGTTTGTATGTTTAATTCACTCGCTTCAAGATTTGAAATAAAATTACATCCTACATTTAAACAAGAAGATTTTGTAAAAATTGTTGAAAAGGATCAACCAAATATTATAGTTGGAGTTCCAAAATTTTTCCAAATGATGAAAAATAGTGGTAAAAATTTTGATTATGTTGATCATATAATAATTGGTGGGGATAAAATTTTACCTAAACAAGTAAAGGAATTTAAAGAATACTTTGATGGAGCTAGAGTAGCTATTGGTTATGGAGAAACAGAGTTATTAGGTGTTATTTCTGTTACTTTAGATGATGGAGAAACTCTTGATTCTTCTGGTACACCAATGCCTAATGTTAAAGTAAAAATTGTTGATCCTAAAACACATGAAGAATTACCATTTATGGAAGAAGGAGAAGCTTATATTTCATCAGTATCAGCAATGCTTGAATACTTAAACAATAAAGAACAAACTGATAAAATAACATTCTATGATCCAGAAACCGGAGAAAAATATTTTGCAACTGGTGATTTAATGAGAATGTTACCTAATGGCCAATTAATCTTTGAAGATAGATTAAAAAGATTAATGAAGAGACCTGACGGTCACCAAGTAAACGCTGGAACAATCGAGGAAGTTGTTTCTGAAGTTAATGGTGTTAAAGAAGTTTGTGTAGTTGGTTTACCATATAAGGACATAATGGGAGTTATCCCTACTGCATTTATCGTAGCAGATGAAAATTATGATAAAGAAAACTTGGTTAATGCTTGTGAGCAAGCAAGTTATGATAAATTAACATCTGCTAGAGATAAAGCATTGGCATATGTTTTTATAGATGAAATGCCTTATACAGCTAATGAAAAAATGGATGCATTTGCACTATCAAAGAATCATTTAGAAGATATAGAGGATGCATATATTGTAGATTATTCGTTTATAGATAAAAAAGAAAAAAGAAGATAAGAGGGAATAATATGAGTATAGGTGTAATGTTTTCAGTCTGCAGCTCAGTGTTTAATCTATTACTTATAATAATATATTTAAGCAAAGAAAAAGTAGACAACATAGAAACAAAAATATATACGGTATTAATCTGGACCACTCTTTTGGGTAGTTTAGAAAGTTTACCATGCTATTTTGGTGTATTATATCATGAAACATATCCTATACTTGGATTGATTTTTTCAAAATTATATTTAGTGTTTGTACATACGTATATGTGTTTAATTATGTATTATTATTTAGCAATTTCAAATCACAGTACTAAAGAAAATCCTATGAAAAAAACTAATATAATAATGGCAATATACTATATGGCAATACTAGCAGCAATTTTTGTATTACCAATTTACTATAATGCTGTTATGTATCAAGTATATACATATGGTCCTGCTGTAAACTTAAATTTTGCTATGGCCACAGTGTGTATATCAACAGTTGGTTATTGTATCATTAGGGAATATAGTAGATATAAAAAAGATAAAAATTCTATACAACATAGAAAATATTTACCAATAGTTTTTTGTATAATATTTTGTTCAATAGCTGTTGTGTTACAAAAAACCAATCCAAGCTGGCTATTTATAACTACAGCTTTATCATTAGTAACACATATAATGTTTCATACAATTGAAAATCCAGATGTTAAGATGATTAACCAACTAAATGTTGCTCGTGATCAAGCTGATCGTGCTAATCGTGCTAAAACTGATTTCTTATCTAGTATGAGTCATGAGATTAGGACTCCACTTAATGCAATAGTAGGATTTAGTGAATGTATTAAACAAGAAAAAGATATTGATTCGTGTTATCATGATGCTGATGATATTATTATGGCTAGTCAAAACTTATTAGAGATAGTTAATGGAATACTTGATATTTCTAAGATTGAAGCTAATAAAATGGAAATAGTTGTCACTAATTATAGACCAAAGCCAATTTTTGAAAATTTAGCTAAATTAATTGTACCTAGAATAGGTGAAAAACCAATTGAACTTAATGTACATATTAGTGAAGATTTACCAGATGTACTTCAGGGTGATTCTGGTAAGTTAAAACAAATTACTACTAATATATTAACTAATGCAGTTAAGTATACAGAGCATGGATATATTAATTTTGATGTAAAATGTATAAATACTAATGATGAATCTAAATTAATTATTAGTGTTCAAGATACTGGTAGAGGAATAAGACAAGATCAAATGAATAAATTATTCTCTAAATTTCAACGTTTAGACGAAGATAAAAATACAACGATAGAGGGAACTGGATTAGGACTTGCTATTACTAAAAACTTTGTTGAAATGCTAGGTGGTACAATTACTGTACAATCAAGATATGGTGAAGGTACGAAGTTTACAGTATGTCTAAAACAAAAAATAATTAAAGATGAGTCTGAAAAAGCTAAAGTAATGCAAAGTGCCACAAGTATACAAGCAATAGATTTAAGTGGCAAAAAAGTATTAATAGTTGATGATAATAATTTAAATATACGAGTATGTTCAAAAATACTTGCTCAATATAATTTAGATATATCATCAGTTGATAGTGGATTTGAATGTCTTGAATTGTTTAAAAATGGTAAAACATTTGATCTTATATTAATGGATGATATGATGCCAAAAATGACTGGATCAGAAACATTAGCTAATTTAAAGAAAATATTTCCTGAATTTAATATTCCAACTGTTGTGTTAACAGCTAATAACATAATAGAAAAAAGAGAACAATATTTAGCTGATGGTTTTGATGATTGTTTAGCTAAACCAATTGAAAAAACTGAATTAAACAAAATATTAACACATTATTTAAATAAGAAAGAAGAACCAACAACTGTTAAAGAGAATAATGTTGAAGAAACATTGAATTTAACTAATAAAAAAATATTATTAGTAGATGATAATAAGTTAAATTTGAGAGTAGCTGAAAATGTTTTAAAAATATATAATCCAATTATTGAAACATCAAATAGTGGGAAAGAATGTTTAGATATATTAGCTAAAAATAATTATGATCTTATATTGATGGATGATATGATGCCAGAAATGACTGGTACAGAAACTATGAAAATTTTAAAAGGAAATGAATCATTTACTACACCAATAGTAGTATTAACAGCTAATGCTATTGAGGGTGCACGAGAAAACTATTTAAAAGAAGGTTTTGATGATTACTTAGCTAAACCTATTGATAAAAAAGAATTAGAAAGAGTATTAAAAAAATTTATAGTAAATGATATTAAAACTCCTAAACCAATAGAAATAATAGATGAAAATCATTATCATACTAGAAATTTCTTAGAGGAAAATAATATTAGTGTTGAAGAAGGATTAAGATATTTAAAGACAATGGATGCCTATAATGACGAAATTAAAGATTTCTTAAGGGATATGCCTAATAAGGTTATTAGAATTAATCAATATCGTTTATCTAAAAACATGAATAATTATATTATGGAAATGCATACATTGGCTAATGATGCAAAATGTTTAGGAATATATAAATTGTATGCAATGGCAACAACTCATGAATTAAATGCAAAAGATAATAATTTAAGATTTATTGATGATAATTTCAACGAGCTAATGCTAGAAATAAATAGAGTAGTTACAGTATTAAAGAAATATAGAGGATAATCTTAAATTTATACTAAAAAGACTTTAACAAAAGTCTTTTTTTTGATACAATTAGATTAACAATAAGGAAGTGGCAAGATGAGTGGAATATGGTTACCAATTGGTGCATTAGTATTAGCAATCTACATAGTAGTATTGTTTTTTATAAGGGGTTCAGTAAAGAATCCAGAAACTATAATATATAAAAAACTAATTATTTTTAATTTATTACATTCTGTACTTGCAGTTTGTACTTATATTTTTGCAATGAAAGCAGGAAATCCATATTTTACGGGTTTATTACAATCTTTATATTTAATAATAATGACTTTAATGTTATTATTACTATTAAAATATTTAATTGAAATAAATAAAATAAAAAATAAAAAGAAAATAAATATTTTCTTTAAAGCTATTACAGCTATCATAGCAGTTTTTATAATGGTATTACCTATTGATACTATTATTACTGGTGAAATAGTTAAATTTAATGGACCAGCTTATAATGTAGCTTTGCTTGATGTAGTATTAAATACATTACTAATTATATTTTTTAGTTTAATATTTTACAAAAAAAATAAAAATGGAAAAATTAAATTATTACCTTTTATAATTCTATTTACTTTATTTATAGTTGATATTATTATTCGTAATTATTATCCACAAGTAATTATGGAAACATTCATTTTTACTTTAAGCTATTTAGTTATGTATCATACAATTGAAAACCCAGATGTTAAGTTAATAAAACAATTAAATTTAGCAAAGAATCAAGTTGAAAAAGCTAATAAAGATAAAAGAAATTTTATATCTAGTATGAGTCATGAAATAAAAACCCCATTAAATGCCATAGTAGGTTTTAGTGAGTGTATTAAACAAGAAAAAGATATTAATTCTTGTTATAAAGATGCTGATGATATTATTGTAGCTAGTCAAAATTTACTAGAAATAATAAATGGAATATTAGATAGTAATAGAATGAATTTAGCTATTACAAATTATAACTCTAGAGAAGTATTTGAAAAATCAGCTAAATCAGTAATGAAAAAAATATCTGATAAAAAAATAGAGTTTAATTATAATATTAGTGATGATATACCATCTGTACTACAAGGAGATATTGGAAAGTTAAAACAAATTATTAACAATATATTAATTAATGCTATTAATTATACTGAACATGGATATATTAATCTTGATGTTACATCTGTAAATAATAAAGAAACATCAAAATTAATTATTAGTATTCAAGATACAGGTAGAGGATTTAAGCAAGAACAAATCGATAAAATATTTAATAATAGTGAACTATTTTTAGAAGATAAAAATCAATTAGTCGATAAAGTAACAGCAGATCTTATTTTAATTAAAAAATACGTTGAAATGATGGATGGAAATATCAAAGTACAATCAAAATATGGAGAAGGTACTAGATATACAATTTATATAAACCAAAAAATAGTTAATGATGAACATGAATTAGCTAGACTAAAAAAAGAAGATTACGAAGTAAAATCAATTAATTTAGATAATAAAAAAGTATTAATAGTTGATGATAATAAATTAAATATAAAAGTATGTACAAAATTACTTAATGCATATAATCTTGATATTTCAGCAGTAGAAAGTGGATTAGAATGCCTACAATTATTAAAAAGCGGTGCAAAATTTAATCTTATATTAATGGATGATTTAATGCCTAATATGACAGGTACTGAAACTTTGGCTAATTTAAAAAAAGAATTTACTAATTTCAGCATTCCAACTGTTGTTTTAACAGCAAATAATGTTGTTGAAAAAAGAGAAGAGTATTTAAATTCAGGTTTTATTGATTGCTTAGGTAAGCCAATTGAAAAAACACAGCTAAATAGAGTTTTAGTAAAATATTTAGGATTAGATGAAAATAAACAAAATATTAAAGAAAAAGAAACTGATAATCAAGTAGCAGCATCAGAAGAAATAGATTTAACAGGTAAAAAAATATTAATAGTTGATGATAATAACTTGAATTTAAAAGTTGCAGAGAACTTTATTAAACCATATAAGCCAATAGTTGAAACAGTTAATAGTGGAAAAGAATGCTTAATGCGTACTAAAACAGAAAAATATGATTTAATTTTATTGGATGATATGATGCCACAATTATCTGGTATAGAAACTATGCAACTTTTAAGAAAAAATAAATCATTTAATACACCAATTATTGTTTTAACAGCAAATGCTATTGATGGAGCAAAAGAAAACTATTTAACTGCTGGATTTGATGATTATCTATCTAAACCAATTGATAGAGAAAAATTATTAGATATTTTAAAAAAGAATATTTTTGATAAAGATAATAGTACAAACAAGCAAGTAGATATTAAGTCAATGCATACTAAAGAATTCTTAAAACAACATGGAATAATGGTTGAAGATGGACTAGAATATCTAAAAACCATGGATAACTATGATAATGCTGTACAAGAATTTTTAGATAATATTGCTGCTCAAGCAGTTAAAATTACTCAATATAAAACATCTCATGATTTGGCTAATTATGCAGTAGAAGTTAATAATTTAAGAAAAAAATGTCGTAATTTAGGTATTAATAAACTGGTTGATATGGCATTTAATCAAGAATTAAAAAGTAGAGATGGAAGTGTTAAATATATAGATGAACACTTTGATGAATTTTTAAAAGAAATATATAGATATGTTAAAATTTTAAAAAAATATAATGGTGTTAACAAAAAATAGTTGACAGAAGCAAAATTGTATTATATAATACTACTAGATTTAGAAAGGAAGTGTTATTATGGCAGTTAAATTAAGATTAACAAGAATGGGAGCAACTAAGAGACCTACATACCGTATCGTTGCTAGTGATTCTAGAACTAAAAGAGACGGAGAATACTTAGAATTAGTTGGAACTTATAATCCAATCGCTAATGAAACTAAAATTAATGAAGAAGTTGCATTAAAATGGTTAAGAACTGGTGCTCAACCTTCAGACACAGTTAGAAATTTATTATCTAAAGCTGGTGTTATGAAAAAATTTGCTGATGAAAAAAAAGGTAAATAATTATGAATTTAGTAGAATTAACAGAGTTTCTAGTAAAAACATTAGTTACTAATAAAGAAAATGTATCAGTAAAAGAATTTGATACTGATGAAGAAAACACTATTCTTATTCAAGTTTTAGTTGATAGTAGTGATATAGGAAGAGTTATCGGAAAAGGTGGAAAACTTGCTAACTCTATAAGAACTTTAGTTCAAGCTAGTAGCTATATTAAAGATAATAAAAAAGTTAAAATCAATATTGATAGTTTTTAATCAATATTGATTTTTTTAATTGTTTATAATAAAGAATTAGAGTATAATTATATTAGGTGATAATATGAAGAATAGAATATTAAGTGCTATTATTTTATTACTAATCTGTGTACCATTACTTATAAAAGGTGGTGAATATTTTGCAGGATTAGTATTAATTGTTGGAGTATTATGCTTTAAAGAATTATATGATCTAAGATTAAAGGAAAAAAAATTATCTTGGTTAATATCAATACTTGCTTATTTAGCAGTAGGGTTCTTAATCCTAAATAATTATCAAGGAAAAGAATTAACTGTTACACTAGATTATCGTATTCTTACATTTATGTTATTAGCATTTTTAGTACCATTAGTTATAATTGGTGATAATAAAAAATATAATTTATTGGATGCTTTATATTTAATAGGGTGTACATTATTTATTGGCTTTTCATTTAACTTAATGATTATACTTAGAAACTATTCTTTAACTTATTTTATTTATTATTTAGTTATAGCAGTATTTACTGATACTTTTGCTTTAGTAGGAGGCAAATTAATTGGTAAAAATAAATTAGCCCCAACTATTTCGCCCAATAAAACAGTTGAAGGTTTTGTTGTTGGTACAATAATAGGAACAATAATTGGTATTATGTATTATCTAACCGTAATAAATTCAAGTATTCCTTTTATTAATTTGTTTATAGTTACATTAACTCTTTCAATGATAGGTGAAATTGGTGATTTAGTTTTCTCACAAATAAAAAGATATTATGAACAAAAAGATTTTTCTAATATTATTCCAGGTCATGGAGGAATGTTAGATATGTTTGATAGCTTTATATTTATTATAGTAGCTGTATTATTATTTATTAATATTATATAGGAGGCATATATGTTAGTAACATTAATTTATTTTATACTTATATTAGGATTAATTGTTTTAGTCCATGAGTTTGGACATTTCTTCTTCTCTAAATTGTTTGGAATTTATGTATATGAATTTGCAATTGGTATGGGGCCTAAAATCTTTAGTAAGAAAAAAGGTGAAACAGAATATTCAATTAGAGCTATTCCAATTGGTGGATTTTGTTCATTAGCTGGAGAAGATGTAGAAGCTGATGATGAAGCTAAAATTGCTAAAGATAGAAGATTAAATGCTAAACCAGCTTGGCAAAGATTTTTAGTAATGTTTTTTGGAGCTGGAAATAACTTTATTTTAGCTCTATTAATACTATTTATAGTAGGTTTAGGTTGGGGAGCTGTATCTAATGATGCGATAGTTAGTGAATTAGTTAAAGATGGACCTGCAGAAAAAGCTGGTATCTTAGTTGGAGATAAGATTAAAAAAATTAACGGTCATATAGTTAAATCTAATGATGATGTAGCTATTTATATTCAAATTGAAAGTAAAGATAAGCCAATTACCTTTACAGTTGATAGAGATGGTATTAGTAAAGATATAAAAGTAAAACCTGAAAAAGAAGAAGTAGAAGGAACTACTGTTTATCGTGTAGGTATTATGTCTGGTGGAAAAGTAGAACATGGAATTATAGCTTCTGTTAAATATTCTTTTACTAAAATGTTTTCCTTATTTAGACAAATGATCATAACACTTAGAGGTTTATTTACAGGTGGATTATCTGTAAAGCAATTATCAGGACCTGTAGGTATTTATAATGTAGTTGGTACTCAAAGGGAAGCAGGAATACAAAATATTTTATACTTAATTGCTTTATTAAGTGTAAATGTAGGATTCATTAATTTATTACCATTACCAGCATTTGATGGTGGTAGAATTCTTTTCTTAATAATAGAGAAAATCAAAGGAAGTCCAGTATCTCCTGAACTTGAAAATAAGATTCATACAATAGGATTTATATTATTACTTGTATTAATGATTTATATTACATTTAACGATATTATAAAATTGTTTTAATGTAAAATGATGTCTAATTAATGTAAATCACTTGTTTAAGTTTAGAATACAGTTTATATTATAATTAGGGAAGGTGATAGTGTGATATATCCATCAATAGATAAAATACTTAATGTCATTAATTCTAAATATGAATTAGTACATGTTATTAGTGCTAGAAGTAAAGAAATGGCTAGAACTGGTCATTATCAAATGCCTGAATATAAATATATGTCAAAGAAAAATTTAGGTAGAGCATTAGAAGAAATAGAAAGTAATTTATTAGTGGTTAAAAAAGATTAAGAAATTAATCTTTTTTTCTTGTATAATATAAGTAGGTGATGATATGCAAGTAAATAAATTTACTAAAAGTAGAAATGGAATGTATATAGTTACTTTAGAAGATAAAACTAAATTAACTATTCATGAAAACTTAATATTAAAATATGATATATTAATATCTAAAAATATTTCTGATAGCTTAAAAGAAAAATTATTAGAAGAAAATAAAAAATATGAAATATATGAAGTAGCTCTTTCATATATAAATAAAAAATTAAGAAGTAGTAAAGAATTAATAAAATATTTAATAAAAAAGGAATATCCTAATGAATTAATAGATAATGTAATAGAATTATTATATAAAGAAGGATATTTAAATGATAAAATATATGCCAAATCATTAGTACATGATCGAATTGTATTATCCATGGATGGTCCAAATAAAATAAAAAAAGAATTATCTGATAATAAAATAGATAATTCAATTATTGAAGAAGCTTTAGAAGAATATACTAAAGATATAGAACTTGAAAGAATAGAAAAAATAGTTAACAAACAAGTAAAACTTAATAAGAATAAAGGTTCAAATCTTTTAAAGAAAAAGATTAATATGTATTTAATTAATCTAGGTTATAATTATGATTTAATAAATAATGTTTTAAATAGTATAAAGATATCAGATAAAGATTTATATAAAAAGGAATATGATAAATTATATAAAACTTTAAGTAAGAAATATTCTGGTAAGGAATTAGAGTATAAGTTAAAGCAAAAGCTATATCAAAAAGGTTTTAATATAAATGATTATGAATAAGAAAAGGACTTCAGTTGAAGTCCTTTTTATTATTGGTTACTAGATGTTAAGCTTTTCTTTTGATTATTAAGATATCTTTCATATTGATCTTTTAAACTATCATCTTGAATATTAACTTTATATTCTTTTCTTAATTTTTCTAATGCTGTAACTTGAATAGTTGGATCATTAGTTAATTTTTGATTAGCTAGAGTTTCAATAATTTCAGATTTAACAGTTTTTAATTTTGGCTTTTTAGCTTGTTTAACTCTATAAATAATATGATATCCATAAGAAGTCTTAACAGGTTCAGTTGTATATTTACCATCTTCTAGATTTAAACTAGCGCTTTCGAAAGCATCATCCATCTCACCATTACCAAATGCATGAAGTAAACCACCTTTAGAAGCATTTGATGAATCATCAGAATGTTCTTTAGCTAAAGTATCCCAATCTTCACCATTATTTAATTTAGAAATGATTTCTTTAGCTTCTTTTAAAGCATTCTTTTCAGCTTCTTCTTTTTCAGCATCAGTAGCAGTATTACTAACATCTGGTGTAATTAAAATATGTTTAACAGTAAGCTCACCAAATATTTCATCATTATAATACTTTTCAATTTCATTATCAGATACTAATGATTTTGAATAGTCTTCTACAGCTTTATTTCTTTTATATTGAAGAGTTAAATACTTAGTTAATTCATCCATAGTATCGATTCCCCAAGCTTGATAAGTTTGTTGTAATAAAGTTGCTTCACTACCATTACCATATTGCTTAATTAATAATTCAATTTGTTCTTGTACTTCAGCTTTTGAATCTTTAGTATCCTTATATTTTTTGTTTAATATTTCAGTATCAACTAATTTAAGTAATGCATCAAGTGCATATCTTTCTTTTACTTCATTATATAAAGTATCAACAGAAATATCATTTCCTTTTAATGTAACTACAGCATCTTGTCCATTTTCTAATTTTGGTACTTTTCCACATCCAGTTACTAAAAGTAGAGCTGCGGCAGAAAGACCAAATAATTTAATTGTATTCTTTTTCATGTTTATCCTCCTAATACAAGTATTATCATAGCAAATTATCAAGTAAAATACAATAATTTAAGAAAATAATGAACCAATTTTTATTTTTTCCATATGATAAAGTGAGTAATCAAAAAAAGGAGGAATTGACTTATGGGTAATTATGTATCAAGTTCCGCTATTATTTTAGTATTATTTATTTTATTAGTAATTATTCTTGGCGCATGGATTTAATATTTAGGAGGTGGAAATATGTGTCAACAAGAATCTAACTGTGGACGTAATACTGGTAGTGGTTTTGTATTTATAATCGTTTTATATATTTTACTTGCTATTATTTTAGGTACATGTATAGGCTACTAGTAAAAGGGGAATATCCTCTTTTTATTTAAAAAGATATCAACACTTTTGTTGATATCTTTTATTAATTATTTAGTTTATCTAATACTTCTTTAACATCTAATAAATTATCTTGCCTAAAAGCCATTTTCCAACAATCATCAGTATATCTTGGAATTAAATGTACATGATAATGTTTAACTTCTTGACCATAATCATTATTTTGAACAATAGTTAATCCTTTACAATTTAATTTTTCAGTAAGAAGCTTATGCATTTTCTTTTCCACTTCTAAAATATGACTAGCTAAACTACTACTAACTTCATCAACAGTTACTATATGTTCTTTTGGAATTATTAACATATGACCATTAGTATTAGGATTTATATCTAAAAATACTAAAACTTTATCATCTTCATATACCTTATTTGAGGGAATTTCTCCTTTGATAATTCTACAAAATAAACAATCCATTTTATCATCTCCAATATTATTTTAACATAAAAAGTAAAATATATTATATTTAAATATTTTTTCTTTAAAAATATGCTAAAAAGTGCTAAAATAATGACAGGAAAAGAGTGATATTATGAATTTTTTAATTAAAGAATTATACGCAAATAGTATAGATGGAAAAGAAATATTAAAAAATTTAAATTTAGATATAAAACCGGGTGAAATTCATGTTATTATGGGACCAAACGGAACTGGTAAATCTACTTTATCTAAAGTTATTTTAGGAAGTAACGATTATACTGTTAAAAGTGGAGATATTTTAGTTGATGGTAAAAGTATCAAAGATTTAGATACAACTAGTCGTGCAAGACTTGGAATATTTTTAGCTATGCAATCACCACTAAGTATTGAAGGTGTTACTAATAGTGAATTTTTAAGATGCGCTTTATCTAGTGTATCTGGTAAACAAGTTGGTATCTATGAATTTATTAAGAAAATGGAAAAAGGAATGGATGACTTACACATGGATCATTCTATGATGCATAGATCACTAAACCAAGACTTTTCAGGTGGAGAAAGAAAGAAAAATGAAATACTTCAAATGAAAGTATTAGAACCAAAACTAATAATTCTAGATGAACTTGATTCAGGACTTGATGTAGATAGCTTAAAAATAACTTGCGATAATATAAATGAATATCTTAAAACTAATAAAGATGCATCTGTTTTAATAATTACTCATTATACAAAGATCTTAGATTATATTAATCCAAATTATGTACATATATTAAATAAGGGAACTATCGTTAAAACAGGAGACTTTAGTTTAGCTAAATTAATTGAAGAAAAAGGGTTTAGTGTAATAGATGGAGAAATTAATCATGAATAAAATATTAGTAGATAATAAAAATATATTTGATTTTAATACTAATATTTTTTCTAAAGATGAAGAATTATTTATAAATTTAGATAATACTAATAAAAAGACAACTATTGAAGTATTAGATAATATTAAGACTATTATTACTATTGTTGGATTTAATAATAATTTAGATTTAGATATTAAATTAAATAAAGAAAGTAATCTAACTTTAAATATCTTTTTAATAGATAGTAGTATAAATATAAAAACTGATTTAGCTTATAGAAGTAATATTAGTTTAAATAATAGTATTTTAAATAGTATAGATAGTAATAATCATATAATAATAAATCATTTAGAAGATAAATCAGTAAGTAATATAAAGAATCATGGATATAGTAAAAATAAAGCTAAACTTGTTTTTAATGTAGAAGGAAATGTTATTAAGAAGGCAAATAAATGTATTTGTAACCAAGATAATCAAATTATTGAAAATGAAAACTCTTTTTCAACAATTCTTCCTATATTACTAATAGATAATTATGATGTTGAAGCAAGCCATGCTGCCTATGTTGGAGAATTTAAAGAAAAAGAATTATTTTACCTACAATCAAGAGGTATTAGTTTAGAAGATAGTAAGTTTTTATTATTAAATGCTTTTCTTCTAGGTATTTTAAATATTGATGAAGAGAAAAAAAGTAATTTAAAAGAGGTAATTATAAAATATTTAAATAAGGAGGTGTAAGTATGAATAGAGAAGACTTTCCAATCTTAAAAAATGATTTAATTTATTTTGATAATGGAGCTACAACTCTTAAACCTAAATGTGTTGTTGATAAGATAAATGATTATTATTTAAATTATTCAGCTAATGCTCATAGAGGAGATTATGATATTAGTCTAAAAGTAGATACAGAGTATGAAAAAGTTAGAGATAAAGTAAAAGAATTTATTAATTGTGATTCTTCTAAAGAAATAATATTTACCAGCGGTACTACTGATTCAATTAATAGAGTTGCAGAATGTTTTATGAAAAATCATTTAGCTAAAGATGATGAAGTTTTAATAACTAAAGCAGAACATGCATCTAATATTTTACCTTGGTTAAGATTAAGTAAAGAAATAGGAATTAAAGTTAAATATATCGAATTAGATAATCACAAAGTAACTATAGAAAAAGTAAAAGAAGCAATAACATCTAAAACTAAAGTTATATCACTTGCTCATATTACTAATGTACTTGGCGATTGTCGTCCTATTAAAGAAATAGGAGAAATATGTAAAGAAAATAATATTTATTTTGTTGTTGATGGAGCTCAAAGTGTTCCACATGTAAAAGTAGATGTAATAGAAAATAATATTGATTTCTTAGCTTTTTCTGCTCATAAGATGTTAGGGCCAACTGGTGTTGGAGTATTATATGGAAAATATAATTTACTTGAAAGTATGGAACCAACTAACTTAGGTGGAGGAATGAATTCTATCTTTGATAGTGAAACTTATGAATTAAAAAGTATTCCAACGAGATTTGAAGCTGGTACTCCTAATATCGCTGGAGTTATTGGTTTGGGTAAAGCAATTGACTATATAAATAGTATAGGTATTGATAATATAACTAAACATGAAAAAGAATTAAAAGAATATTTTATTAAAAGAAGTAAAGAAGTAGATAACCTAATTATTTATAATGAAGATTTTGGTACAACTGTTGCTTTTAACTTAAAAGATGTATTTGCTCAAGATACAGCAGTATATTTAAATAATTATAAGATTTGTGTAAGAGCAGGTAATCATTGTGCTAAAATCTTAAAAGATGATTTAGATGTTAAAAATACATGTAGAATAAGCTTCTATTTATATAATACTAAAGAAGAAATAGATAAAGTAATTGATGTATTAAAGAATTCAAAAGATATATTCAAAATAATATTATAAGTAGGTGATAAAATGGATCCAATACTAAAAAGACAAATAATGTTAGATAATTATGAAAATCCAGCTAATCGTGGATTAACTAGTGATGATTCTTATATAAAAATTAATACTAATAATGAAAGTTGTATTGATAACTTAGATATTATGTTTAAGATTGATAATGGGCGTTTAGTAGAT
>ODAI010350752.1_pt1 | contig 16548 bp, 9 predicted proteins | sample 1539321 | NCBI WGS metagenome assembly ODAI01 (sample SAMN02144231, study PRJEB22623) | gut metagenome | biome: sheep rumen | host: Ovis aries | place: New Zealand | reverse complement strand
GTCCTTCGTCATGGTGTTTATGATGGCGGGGATTCCTTCGTTACGCTTTCCTGAACAGCAGGGAGGCGTTGATTCGTTGGCGGCAGATACTGTTCCTGCTGATACCGTCAACCGCAAGGCTCTCACTGATACGGTGCCTGTCGATTCCCTCGGCAGGTCTCTGGCGCTTGACTCGGTGATTAGTGACACCATCGGCATGGATTCACTGCATAAGGCTATTTGGGTACACAACAAGGCGGTTGATGACTCGTTGGCGCTGGACTCCATCAATCGTAACCGCAAGAATGGCATCGACGCTCCGGTGACATACTCTGCTGAGGACTCGTTGACCTACGAGGCAGAGTCGGGTGTTGCTCATCTGTTTGGCAAGTCGCACGTCACCTATCAGGACATGGACCTGTCGAGCGACCAGATTTACATGACGCTGGACTCTAGTCTGGTGCATGCTACGGGTTCGAAGGACTCGACGGGTCAGAAGTTCGGCACACCTATATTTAAGATGGGTGACGATACCTACGAGAACGACACCATCGCCTTTAACTTCAAGACCAAGAAAGGTCTTATCAGCGATGTCTATACCCAGCAGGAAGACGGCTTCATGACTGCCCAGCTGGCCAAGCGTAACAGTGAGGGCGAGTTGTTCCTGCAGCACGGCCGCTACACCACGTGTGACGAGCCGCATCCCGACTTCTACTTCGCCATGTCGCGTGCCAAAGTGCGCCCAGGCAAGAATGTCGTCTTTGGTCCAACCTATCTGGTGGTGGCCGACGTTCCCTTGCCACTGGCCATTCCCTATGGCTTCTTCCCCTTTACCAAGAGCTATTCCAGCGGACTCATCATGCCTACCTATGGTGATGAGCAGAGCCGAGGCTTTTATCTGCGTGACGGTGGTTGGTATTTTGCCATCAATGACAAGATGGACTTGAAGCTGACGGGCGAAATCTATACGAAGGGCTCATGGGCCATTAATGCCGCCTCGGCCTATAACAAACGCTATAAGTATGGAGGCAACTTCCTGTTCAGCTACCAGAATTCGGTGTCAGGCGAAAAGAATATGCCCGATTATTCGAAGACGACGAGCTACAAGTTGCAGTGGACACACCATCAGGATGCTAAAGCCAACCCCTTCAGTACGCTGTCGGCCAGTGTGAACTTTGCCACTACGAGCTATGAGCCTAACAACCTGTCGTCGATGTATAATCCTCAGGCGCTGACGCAATCAACGCGTACCAGCTCGGTGACTTATAATACCCGTTTCTCCAGTCTGGGCATGAGCATTACGTCGGGCGTTGACGTTAGCCAGAACATGCGTGACTCAACACTTGCACTGACGCTGCCTAACCTGAGCGTTACCGTCAGCCGTTTCTATCCCTTCCGTCGTAAGAAGATGGCTGGTAGTGAGCGATGGTACGAGAAGATATCGGTGAGCTATACCGGTGCCATGAGGAACTCCATCAATGCCAAGGAGGACAAGGTGCTGCACTCCAGCCTGAGCAAGGACTGGCAGAACGGTATTCAGCATACAATCCCTGTCAGTGCCAGCTTTACACTGTTCAATTATCTGAATCTGACGCCGTCGTTTACCTTCGTCGACCGTATGTACACCCAAAAGCGTATGCGCTCATGGGACACGGAGAACCAGAAGGAAGTAGTGGACACCCTGCAGGGTTTCTATAACGTCTACAACTGGAGTATGTCGATGTCTGCTTCGACGGCACTGTATGGCTTCTATATCCCCAACCGCAAACTCTTCGGTGAGAAGATCCAGGCTGTGCGCCACGTCTTCAAACCCACCGTGTCGTTCAACTATTCCCCCGACTTCACTGCCCGCCGCTATGGATACTATGATACTTACCAGAAGACCGATGCCAACGGCAACGTATCGCTGGTAGAGTATTCGCCCTTCTCCGGACAGATGTATGGCGTGCCTGGTGGCAAGACGGGTTCGGTATCGGTGGATATTTCCAACAATATCGAGATGAAGGTAAAGAGTGATGCCGACTCCACGGGAGTTAAGAAAATCAGCATCATTGACGAGTTGGGTGCTAACATGAGCTATAACTTTGCCGCTCAGGAGAAGCCGTGGAGTGACCTCTCCATGCGACTGCGCCTGAAACTGTCGAAGAGCTATACCTTTAATATGAATGCAGTCTTTGCCACCTACGCCTACGACCTGGACGAGAACGGCAATCCGTATGTAGGCAACCACACAGAGTATAGTCGAGGTCGCTTCGGTCGTTTCCAGGGTACTTCGCAGAACCTGTCGTACACGCTGAACAACAAGAAGGTGGCTAACTTCTTCAAGTGGCTGCGTGGCGAGAAGGTGGAAAAGACGGAAGACAAGCCCAAGGAACAGTTTGACACGGGCGGCAATACCAATATCGATACCGATATGGAGGCTGGCAAGCACGGTGCCAAGCGTGAGAATGCCGGTATGGCCGAGACAGACGAAGACGGTTACATGCTGTTCTCCATTCCTTGGTCGTTGACCATCGGCTATGGTATCAATATCCGTGAGAATACCGGTGGCTCGTTCGACTACGACCGCATGCGCTATCCTTATAAGGTGACGCAGAACCTGAACTTCAGTGGCAACATCCGTATTTCTGACGGATGGAATATCGCATTCAGCTCAGGTTACGACTTCGAATCCAAGAAGGTTTCTATGACGACGGCCTCGCTGTCGCGCGACCTACACTGCTTTAATATGTCGTGCCAAGTGGTGCTGACACCCTATACGAGTTATAACTTCTCCTTCCGTTGTAATGCCGCTACGCTCACCGATGCCCTGAAGTGGGACAAGCGCAGCAGCTATACGAACAGCGTTAAGTGGTATTGATGGATGTTGGGTGGCTTTCGCCTCCGTTTCAGCCGTTAGATATTGCCTCCCTCCGTTTAAGCCGTTATCGGCTGAAACTAAAGAGCGCCTTCAACGATTTTTCTTCTCCCACCACCCAGATGATGTCGCCCTCCTGGAAACGGCGGGTCGGAGCTACGGGCGACAGGTTCTCCTTACCTTCCTCCAGTCCGACGACCATACAGTTGTAGATACTGCGGATGCCGCTCTCCTGCATGGTTTTGCCGACAAACGGACTGTTGGGGCCGATGATGAGCTGGTGAAGTTTCATCTCACGATTCTCCAATTCCAGGTCCTCGGAGATGAGGTCGCTCTCCAGGTCGTGACGGAAGCGCGACAGTTGTTCATCGCTACCGATAACCTGCAGGTGGTCGCCCGGGAAGATGAGGTAGTCGCCATTGGGGATATTCATGCGGAAACCGCCACGCAGAATACTACTGATATGGACGCCATAGCGCTTGCCTAAGTTCAGCTCCTTCAGCGTGCTGCCCATCCACATGGAGTTGGAAGGCACGGTAAAGTCGGCGATGTGAATATCGCGGTCCAGCAGTTTTCCTTCGTACAGGGGACGCTTCTTGCCGTGCACCTGGGCCTCGATGTCGCGACTGCGCAGGTTGTTGATAAACAGACGCTCCAGCAGGATGCTGCGACGCTTGACGCTCCGCGAGAGAACCATCACCGTAACGGCCACAACGCCGATGGTAATCATAATGGCGTTGGTGAAGCGGCTCAGGTAGTTGCAGATGTAGAAGATGAAGCAGACGGCAATGACTACTCTTACCAAAACGGTAAACAGCAGTGGCATGTGGTTGCGGTTGCTCTCTTCCCACAGCGCTTTCCATTCTTCCGAGCGGTTCTTCTTCATGACCATAGCTCGCAGGAAGGGTGAGATGAAAAGTACTGTCAGTACACCTGTGATGGCGTTGGCATACCAGTGCAGCTCCCAGCCAGGCAGCAGACCGCGCATGAAGGGCAGGAAGAAGGTAAACATGAGGGCAATGGTGGCCGCTGCCAGAATGCTATAGATGAGCGTGTTGATGGTCATCTGTGTCAATAGTCGCCTCCACTGGCTGCTCTTTTGCGAGTTGGGGTGGCTCATGCTGAAGTGGTTCAGCGCTGTGATGAGTCTGGACGGCAGACGGTGCTCCAAAGCGCTATAGGCAGGTGTCGCCAGACGAATCATATAGGGCGTGAGGAACGTGGTGATGACACTGACCGCCACGACGACGGGATAGAGGAAGTCGCTAATGACGCCTAATGACAGGCCCAGTGAGGCGATGATGAACGAGAACTCACCAATCTGTGCCATGGAGAAGCCGCAGCGCATGGCCGACTTCAGACTCTCGCCGCCCAGCATGAAGGAGAAAGAACCGAATACGGCCTGTCCTACGAGGATGGTCAATACCAAGGCAACGATAGGAACGGCGTAAGACATCAGGATGTGTGGATCGACGAGCATGCCTACGGACACAAAGAAGATGGCACCGAAGAGGTTCTTTACCGGCTCTACCAAATGCTCAATCTTCTCGGCTTCTATCGTCTCAGCCAGGATGCTACCCATGATGAAAGCTCCGAAGGCACTGGAGAAGCCGACCTTCGTGGAGAATACTGCCATAGCACAGCACATTCCTAACGACACGATGAGCAGCACCTCGTTGTTGATGAGCCTTCGCACCGAACGCAAAAACAGCGGAATGGCAAAGATGCCCACCACCAACCAGAGTACTAGAAAGAAGCCTATCTTGACGATAGCTCCTAACATCTGTCCGCCGTCGGGGTTGTTGCCGCTGGCAATGGCACTCAGCATCACCATCATGACAATGGCAAGAATATCCTCCAGGATGAGTACCGACATGACCAACCCTGCAAACTGCTGCTGGCGCAACCCCAGGTCGTCGAAGGCCTTATAGATAATTGTCGTAGAACTCATGGCCAGCATACCGCTCAGGAAGATGCAGTCCATCTTCGACCAACCGAAGGCGTGACCAGCTATCATACCCAGCATGGCCATTGAGAAGATGATGGTGATGGTCGATATGATAGGCGAAGCTCCCATCTTCAGGATTTTCTTGAATGAGAAGTCAAGACCTAATGAGAACAACAGGAACATCACACCGATGTCAGCCCATAGGTGGACGTTCTCCGTGTCGACGACGCTGGCAGTATAGGGCATGTGCGGTGACACCAGGAATCCCGCTACGATGTAGCCTAACACCAGGGGCTGCTTCAGTTGTTTGAAGACCAGTGTCACAATGCCTGCCACGATAAGAATCAGCGCCAGGTCTTGAATCATTGTTGGTAGCTCTGCCATTCGGAAGGGATATAAGGACGATTAGTCGTTGTAACCGGCTGTCAGTTCACAGATCTTGACGACGACCTGCATGGCTTTCTCCATCGACTGGATGGGTACGAACTCGTAGGGACCGTGGAAATTGATGCCGCCAGCGAAGATGTTGGGGCAGGGCAGACCCTTGAAACTGAGCTGGGCACCGTCCGTTCCGCCGCGGATAGGCTTTACCTTGGGAGCTACGCCACACTCCTGCATGGCTTTCAGCACCAGGTCGATGACGTGCATCTGCGGGTCGATCTTCTCCTTCATATTATAGTACTGGTCGTTGATGACGGCTGTTACAGTACCCTCGCCGTACTTCTCGTTCATCTGCTCGGCACACTTGGCAATCAAGCGCTTGCGGTCTTCGAAGCGGTCGCGGTCGTGGTCGCGGATGATGTAGGAAAGTTTTGCCTGTTCCACATTCGACGTCATGCCTGTCAGGTGATAGAAGCCCTGATAACCCTCCGTCCGTTCGGGTGTCTCATCCAGAGGCAGCATGGCGGCAAATTCGGCAGCCAGTGCATTGGCGTTTACCATCTTGCCCTTGGCATAGCCCGGATGTACACTGATACCCTTGATGTTGATTTTAGCTCCTGCGGCGTTGAAGTTCTCGAACTCCAACTCGCCCACGTCGCCGCCATCCATCGTGTAGGCCCACTGGCAACCGAATTTCTCCACGTCGAAGTGGTGGGCACCCATGCCAATCTCCTCATCGGGATTGAAGGCGATGCGAATCTTGCCGTGTTTGATTTCCTTGTGCTCCCTCAGGTACACCATCGCCTGCACGATTTCAGCAATGCCGGCCTTGTCGTCTGCTCCTAACAGTGTCGTTCCGTCTGTTACAATAAGGTCTTCGCCCTTGTGCAACAGCAGTTCGGGAAACTTCTCCGGAGACAGCACCATTCTCTCGCCGCTCGCTTCTTGCTCCTCGCCTCTCAGGATAATATCTCCTCCGTCGTAGTTCTCGACGATGCGCGGTTTGATGTCCGCTCCCGAGCAGTCGGGACTCGTGTCGTAGTGCGAGATGAACCCGATGACGGGCACTTCCTCTTTGATGTTCGACTTCAGCGTGGCGTAGATGTATCCTTTGTCGTCCATTTCCACGTCTTCCAGTCCCTCATGCTCCAGTTCCTTCTTCAGGTATTCTGCAAACACCAGCTGTTTCGGAGTACTGGGCACACTCTCGCTCTCCTCGCTCGACTGTGTGTCGAACTTGGTATAGTTTAAAAATCTTTCTACGATGTTCATATTTTGATTGTTAGCGTTTGTCTGTACATAGTCAGTGTAAATTCTTTGCAAAGATACGAATAAGTGAGCGAATACACAAGAAAAAAGCCGAAATATTTCTTTTCGGCTTTTGATTTAAGGGTACTGGTGGGCTATTGTGCCTGTTGACAATGACGGCACTGGCCGTTGCCGTCGCAGGGTTTTCCCTTGCGCTTGCAGTAGCGTTCGCACTGGGCGCAGATGTCGTAACCGAGCATGGCTCCGAGGATAAAGTCCTCCTCGGGAGTCAGCTCGTTCAATGGACGAGTGACAATCAGCCGGATAGCCTCCAGACACTCGCGCCGACCGAAATACAGATTGACTGTGTTGCACCCAGCAGGTTGTAGCACATAGGGGATGTCCTGGTGCTTCAGACGCTCGGTGGCAAACTGTTCATAACGCTTGTTCATGGTGAAGAGCACCATTTGGCGCACACCTTTCTTGTATTCATAGATGTGGTTCATCAGTACCTTCATGTCAATCGTCATTCGTTCGGTGGTCATGGTCTTAGTGTTTATTAGAGGTTTGGTGAAATCTGTGCTACCCAGGCGTCGATACGGCTGTCGGTCTTACTGTCCTCGTTGACGTCGTCCAGAGGCAGACCGACGAACTTGCCGCCAACAACGGCCGTTGAGTCGTCGAAGGTATAGTCACTGGTGTCTACGCTTCCTACGATGCGTGCGCCACTGTCTTTTACGGCATCGTACAACTCGCCCATGCCGCCCACGAAAGTATCTCCGTATGACTCAGCATCGCCGCAGCCAAACAGGGCAATGGTCTTACCATTCAGATTGGCCGACTTCAGTGTGCTTACTCCGTCGTACCAGTCGTCTTGCAACTCACCGGCGCCCCATGTCGAGGTTCCCAGAATGAGGTTCTGGTTCTCGCTAATGACGTCAGCCGTTAGCTCTTGTACATTGAGGGCCTCACAACCCAACTTCTGTGCAATCTTTTCTGCGATGCTTTCGCACGTTCCCGTCGAGGAACCATAGATAACGATAGTCTTGTTCATTGTCTGAAATACTGATTTGATGTGGTTAAAAATGATTTCAGTTGCAAAGGTACAGACTTCCTCGCTATCCTGCAATACCCAAAAATGGTGAAATTCCAGTCTGAGGGTGAGGACTATTAAAAAAATGAAAACAATCGGTGGTTGTGGGGGCAGGGGAGTAGGTCGTTCGTTATATATATAAATAAGGTATAAGAACTAAAACAATGATTAACGTAATTTGTGTACACACGGCCATGGCTCTGGTGGAGCCGCTGACCAAGATTTTCCAGGAACTGCTGCCTGAAGTGAATGTTAACCATATTGCCGACTCGTCGCTTATCAAGGAGGTTATCGCCAACAATGAAGTGACGCCTGCCGTGCGCCGCCGGCTGTTGTCGTATTATAACGCAGCTGCCGATGCAGGAGCTGACGTGGTGTTTAACACATGCTCGTCAGTAGGTGATGTCGCTGACTATGGTAACCAGTATGCTCGCATCCCTGTGTTTCGTATCGACCAGCCCATGGCTGCTCAGGCTGTGCAGAACTATGACCGCATCGGTGTTATCTCGACATTACCCACCACACTGGATCCTACCTGCCGCCTGCTGCAGAACGAAGCGAAGAAAGCTGGACGCAGCGTGACGCTGGTCGAGGGATTGGCTGACGGAGCCTTTGCTGCCGGACAGAGTGGCGACGGTGAGACGCACGACCGCCTCATTGCCGAAGCTGCAAAGCGTATTGCCGACAAGGTGGATATGTTCGTGCTGGCTCAGGGTTCGATGGCCCGTATGGAACAGCGACTCTCGGAACTGACGGGCAAGCCTGTGCTCTCCAGTCCCGTCTTGGGCGTCAAGGGCCTGCGCAAGTTTTTGGGAATTGACAAATGATAATTGACAATTAGGTGAAACGCAAGAATATCATACTGGCCCTGCTCGTTATCTTGGGCATGGTAACCTTTCTGGACCGCATCAACATCAGTGTGGCCGGAAGCAGCATCATGCACGACCTGGGACTGACGCCTTCGGAGTGGGGATACGTGCAGAGTGCTTTCATCCTTTCCTATGGCATCATGCAGATACCGATGGGTGCTCTCGGCGATGCTTTCGGACATCGTAAGATATTGGCATTTATCGTACTGTGGTGGTCGCTGTTTACGGCTTTTACCGGAATGGCAGGAACCTTGGCCACGCTGCTTGTCATCCGCTTTATGTTCGGCATTGGCGAGGCTGGCTCGTCACCGTGTTCGACGGGTGTTATCAGCCGCTGGTTCGAGAAAAACGAGGTCGGCAAGGCGCAAGGCTATGTCTGGGCAGCCAGTCGTATGGGGGGTGCCCTGACACCGTTTGTCGTCATTCCCGTTATGATGTGGGTGGGCTGGCGATCGGCATTCTACCTCTTGGGAGCGCTCGGTATTGTCTGGGCCGTCGTGTGGTATTGGTATTATAGACCCAACCCCCAGCCCCTCCCTGCGAGTGAGGGGAGTAGTCGCTCTGAGAAAGAAGAATCGGTGCTGAAACCATCTGCACCCCTCCATACAGGGAGGGGCTGGGTCTCTTCTCCTCAGTTCTGGCTGCTCTGTGGCATGTACTTCTTCTACGCCTTCGGCTCGTGGTTCTTCTTCTCCTGGTTCCCCACATTCATGGAGTTAGGTCGTGGCTTCGACAAATCGGAGTTGACGTACGCTGTTGCCGTGCCGTTTATCATGAGTATGATAGGAAATATTGCCGGTGGTCACTTGACGGACAAACTCACCCACCGTTATGGCATCAAGGTGGGTCGCAAGGCGTTAGGTTCCAGCTCGCTGGCCGTTTCAGCCGTCTGTATGTTTCTCGCAGCCTTCATTCCCGGTAAGATGGCCGTTTTCGTGTTCCTGTCGTTGTGCTTCGGCATCTTCGACCTCATGCTGCCATCGGCTTGGGCCTTGTGTATTGATCTGGGCAAGAAGCAGGCAGGAACGCTGAGCGGAGCGATGAATACTGCAGGAAATATTGGTGGCTTCTGCTGTGGTATCCTGTTTGGCGAACTGGTACAGCGGTCGGGCGATTACAACATGCCGCTGTACGTGATAGCGGTCATGCTGCTCATCAGTGCGCTGTTCTTTGCCTTCATCAATCCAGAGAAACCGATACTGAAAGAATAGTCAAGACCAGCTAGTCACACCGCATAAAAATTCCTCGGACTGACATGTATCAATCCGAGGAATAACTGCTGTTGTGTCTGATGGCGTATCAGAAATTTAACACATAAAATTACATACCCTATTTAATTGCAACTTTCTGAACTGTCTTACCAGCCTTCACGATATAGATACCACCTGCAAGTGGTATATAGTAATCCGTAGCAATTCTGTTGCGATAGACCACACTACCCGAAATGCTCAAGATGCTGACATCCGTTGCCTGACGTATATTGTCCACATAGATGCCATGATCAGCATAACGCAGGCTTACCTCAGATTCTGACATTAGAGTCTGCATACCTGTTATACTATAAGGTGTAACGCTGATATCCATAGAACCAGTAATGTTAGAGCCGTCAATAGAACGCGCCTGTACGGTTACAGTACCGCCTGTAGTATTGCTCTTGATAGTCAGAATGCCACTCTGGTCGACCTCAGCCAAGTCGTTTCCTGTCGTGATGCTCCATTCTACCCGCGCCAATGTTGCCAAAGCGGGTGTCACTGTGGCTTGCATATTCAGTTGTGTACGCTCCTTGTTCAACTCATTGTATCCGTCTTTCTCGTAAACACTGATATTTTGCACCATCAGTACGTTGTAAGCCTCATCGCTACAAATAACATTTGAACATACCGATCCTGCTGAAGCAGCATGATGCATTGGAACAGCATCTGCCAACTCACTTGTTAACGTATATCCAATAGCATAATAGGTAAGTGAGTTACTATTGCGATGATGAACATAGCTCAGCGTATTTCCGGACACTTCGTCTATCGCTTGTAGGTTATCACGCGACGAACCTGCATATATTGTATAGGTTGCCACTTGGCTACCCTCATAACTATTCCAGTGCAGGTTAATGTCATTACCTAAACCTTGGTTGGCCAACAGCAAGACGGTGGAATGCTCGTTACTTGGCATGCTTTCGCTGCCATACGTGGTTGGCAAGGTTATCATATAGCGATAGCTCTTGATGTCAGAACGAGCCGTTCGGTCAATGATAAATCCATCAGAGATATTGGCAGTTCCAATTTCCTCATAGCGACCTGTAATTGAGGTTTCACGATAAATCTTCACCTTACCTGTTATCATGTCACTTATCTGGGAACCCATATCGTTCTTCCACTCTATGCGGCAACCATCATCGGTAATTCCGACTTTGGATATCTCTGGTATGAAGTTGATACCCTCTACATGCCTGGTTTCTTCTAACTTTCCGAACACGTCATCTTCGTACGAGATCTTCAACTCATAGTTACCAGAGCGTTTAGGTACAGTAACGATGGCTACATCATTATTTATAGCGCATGTCAGTCCATTGCTGCCAGTTAATTCGACTGTTGCGTCAGCACGTCGGAAATCAGCAGGCAGAGCAACTTTCAGCACCGAACCAGTTAACACCTTACTTGGCACATTAAAGGTGAGATTTGGTGTATCGAATATCTGAATTTGCCTCTTACTAGTTTTTGTTCCTTTTGTTATACTGACAGTTTTAACGCCGGGGGTAGACCAAGTGATAGTTTTACCATTTACTTTTACTACTCCACCATCAGCATCAATGACAGGAGACACTCCGCTATTACTCTTCAGCGTAAATTTGACCTCTTGATTCACTCTTGCTTTTTCAGGCATGGTAAACAACACCTGTGCCGTAGGAGTGAATTCTACCACCTGTGAGAAAGGAGAATGTGCATGCCAGCCATCTATAGTCTGGACTTGAATCTCATAGGTTTTTCCCACAGCAAATCGACTGAAAGGAATGGGGAAACGTGTAGCATAGCGATATTGCAACGTACCAGCGTCAACCGTTTTTGCTTCATCTTTCGTCAAGTTCAATGGCGAGATAATATAACTGCCGTCTCCTGTTTTTCCTTTTTCCTTGACACTCAGATTGTAGCGAAGAGACATGTTAGGCGTTTCCTTGTCTGTTGCGCCACTCCATGAAACAACAACGTAATTATCTTCTTGGGATACCGAAACGTATGTCGGAGCAGTAGGAGATGAGTTATCAAAAGATGATTTATTAATATTACCATGATAATGATAATCTTTTCCACTATCGGGAATACCATCATTATTGTAGTCGCAAAATACTGGTATAGAAGTTATACAAAAATCATTAGTAAATCCACAATCTGCAGGATAATCCAATTTTATAATGCCTTCAGGCTCACCCATCAAAACTGTCCCCTTATAAGGTCTAAAAACATTAGAATAAGTAAAATAGTCTGTAAAACCGTTGTTATCAAGATCAACAATCATGGGGCTGCCAGGAAGTTCAACCTTTTCACTATAATCCATTTCCTTACTGCCAAGCAAGGCATATCCTTTGTAACTATAATTATTATCTCTAACAGACCATACTATATCAGGATAGCCGTCATGGTTGTAGTCTAATATGCAACGCGTTTGGTTAAGCCCATAATCATAATCAGGAGTCTTCTTATGTTCGCATACTAATTTCAACTGATTAGAGATTACATCATATTTATAAATCCTCAATATAATAGGATATGTTTTCATGGTTGAAGCGTCTGTGTTATTTACAAAGCACACAAGTTCAATGAAGCCATCTCTATCCAAGTCAGCGAAAAGGCGGCTGCCAGCATTTCCTTTATCAAATGTGAAATCACCCTTGTTAATCATGACAGCACCATCCATATAGTCCATCAATCCATCATTGTTAATGTCAACAAACAGAGTCGGCGCGTTCCCAATATCTGTTGCCTCAACCTCGAAATCCAAGTCGCCACGATTGATAAGCCAATGATTAGTAACACCATTCTTCACAATTTCTTTACCATACACGTCTGGAAGTCCGTTCATGGTCTTGTCAATAAAAGTAAGCTCTTCAACACTGGTAATATCACTATTGAACATAGTTCCCATTTTCGAATACGTTTTATCAAAGGTGTAGATACCATCATTTCTTAAAATCTCTGTCAATCCATTGGCGTTGAGGTCAAAAATTCCACAGAATCCGTCCGCCCCTGTCAAATGTGCATCATGTCTTACAGGCAAAACCGTCACAGTATGTGACACTCTATTACCATTTTCCATGGATGCCTCTATGATTTTCTCACCATAATTCGTAAACATGATATATGCGGAGTCTGCTTCTTGCTTGATGATTTTTCCGTCGGCAGGCAATGTCCATGTCAACTGCTTCCCATTCAGTGAATGAACGACCAGCGTGTCTGCTGTTGTGAAGTAGATATAATCATTATTCTTGTTACTCATGGTAAACTCCGCGCTTTGCGTCTCTACGGTAAATTTTGCTGCTGGACTCCATTTGCCCGTTTTTCCATTAGCATCAATAGCACGAACAGATACGAAGACCTCTCCCTGAGGCCAGGTACTAGTGTTTGCAATGCAATAGCGACTGACACCCGCATCGTACATCATTCTATTCTGAGATTCTTCCGTAGATCCCATCCTTACGGTGTATCTGAGGTCACCGGATGATGTCTCCTTGTCTTCTCCCATCTGCCATTCCACCTTTACACGGCCACTCTTCTTGTCATATATTACGTTAGGCTTGTCCATTTGCTGTGGAGATATATTAGCTGTGGGCGAGAAGGGGGAATAAATGTAATGATTGCTTTTACTATACGGACTAATATTGTCGTAACATAGTATATCCATGATTCCATCACCATCGAAATCGGCAACTTTAAAAGGTGAAATCACCCAACTTTGGGTGTAGTCATTCCAATCTCCTGTACTGTACAATTGACTTTCATTGTAAGTTATGTATTCTTCTGACAAGGTGAGATTACTATCCCATGTTAGGAATTTTAATCGTGCATCAAAACCAGTTCTTTTATTTTGATAGTGATTCGAACAGCATACAGCCAGAACGGATGCCTTCCCATTATTGCTGAAATCGTATGGCTTACTAAACGCATAGTCACCTGTCAGCATATTCTCTTTCTTAGTAAACTCCCCGTTACCCTTATTTTTGAAGAATACGATAAAAGAATAACTCTCTGAGGCGGCTTGTAACATGATATCTGTCAAGCCGTCACCATTGAAGTCCTGACAATACATGCCGGTTATGCTGCCATTGTCTATCAGCTTCTTCTCTGTAAAACCACCCTCTTCTTTGCTCAGATAGAGCATCACAGCATTCGTACTGGTATTAAACAACACGATGTCCTTAAGGCCGTCTCCATTGATATCGGCAATAGCCACCTTTCCTGCCAATGTTCCAGCATAGTAACGTCCGTCCGGCAATGACAACAAAGACTGGTAACTATTGGTGATAATATCCGAGTATCCATCGCTATTGATGTCTGCCACCATCAGATCTGCATAGTCCTCACTGCCCAGTTGTGCAACTCTGCGCGAAGCAGAAGCGTCATCATCAAAGTCAAACAGGAATTCACGGGCATAAGCCCACATACCATTAGCAATACTAAAGCCTTTACTACCACCTTGTGTAAAGCTGCCATCTCCTCCATCACTAAAGTTAGCATTCTCGAGTTCTTTACTATCAGTCACTATCTGCAGTTCCTCAAAAATAAAACGATGATCGGCTGTCTGAATATATGCAACTGGTTTGGTAACATAATTCTTTGTACAATAGAAGATAATATCCTTTAGACCATCATGGTTAATATCTATAATACAACTGGATAGAATATTAGAATTTTTTCTTCCTGCATCGAACCCTGTTATAACTTTTTTATATTCATTCCCTTCACTGAGATAAATATAAAGAGGAGTTCGCCATATTTTATTCTCATCGTATCCATAGGTAGAACCAACAAAATCCATCACACCGTCACCATTTAAATCATCCATTAATATTATGTATGACGGTTTACAATCAAGGCCAATTGTTTCCTTTACAAGATTGCCATTAGCATCCACCCATCCATTGATCAGCTTTTCCAACTTTCCATCGCCATTGCAATCCCAATACCACGATGAATAGCCATCTCCGTCATCATCAAACCATACGGAACCGACTGATGTCAATTTTTGTGCATTACACTCACTTGCCATCAGCCACATAAATATGACTAACAGCAATTTAATCATTCTTAGATTCCTTTTCATATTGTGATGTTTATATTTATTCTATTTTTCCTAATCATCCAATGCCGTGGGTGTACCTATGAGTTCTACACCATCTACCGGACAGTCTTCTAACTCGCCTAATGCTTTAATCGTAATAGAAGGCCCTGTCTCTATGGTGCCTTTTACACGTATCACCAATTTTCCCGTTGCACCAGAAGAACCTTTCTGCTTATACGCTGCATTGTAGATATACCCTTGGGCATTCTTGCCCGCATAATTCAAGATGACATAAGCAAACACCTTGTCATCTTTGCTTATTGTGATGCCCCCATGACAAAGCGTTCTCGGTTCATCCTCGCTATGCCCGACCTTTTTCTTCCCGTATATCCAGGCATCTACATCAAGACCTTCAAAATTCTCTCCCGATGGAGTAATCCAATGATAAGTCATCGTCCAAGGAGCCTTGCCTTGTGCCTGTACACTAACACAACAGAGTGTTGACAAAGCCAACATCATGAATACTATTTTTTTCATAACAACTCGATTAAAATGAAACCATCTGTCTATTGCTTTGCTGCTTCAAATATCTTGCCATGTATAGGCTGTTTCTTTGTAACGGGATCTAACGCGCTAATAGCAATCTTGTTGCCTATTGTTTTAATTTGCAACCGACCAGTCTTTAGATGCTTACCAATAAAATACTGAATTGTAAACTCATAAGTATCGACTGCTAGGGTTTTACTAAAGACAAGATTATAAATCCTTTCGTTCTCAAAGTAGACATCAGCGATACTGATGTAACCATTACTTGGACGCTTGGCCATATGGGGATTCTGCCCTACTTTCTTATCAGCAAAGATAGTACAACTGGCTTCTCCCCAATTGCCTCCTAACTGGTTGACATACCAGTAACCATCTAACGAACATTTCTCGTTTTGTGCATTTGCATGAAGCGACAATACAGATAATGCAACAATAGTCGCAAAGAACAAGACACTCTTTTTCATAATCATAATTTTTAGCTGCCTACACACCCCTACTCGGCTTGATTGTTTCACTGAGGCATATACACAAAAAAGGCGTAGGTGTCTGTTTCTCTGCCCATCCTGGCTCTACAGGCTCTCGCATTGCCTCGCCACACAGGATAGACAACGCTCATCAGCCCACGCCAGCACGGACTATATAATATAGGTATATAGAAACGCACTACGTAGACGTCTCGGTTGTCATCTGTCTGCTGTGGCTTGGAATTTGCGAGATTCGTAGAGCACAACGACAGACGTTCGAAAACGTCTTTCTCATATATAAGACCGCCCGCTTTACCTACTAAGGGCTAACAAGCGACGCTGCAAAGTTAAACATTATTTCCGAAAACACAAAGAAAAAGGCGGAAATCTTTCGACTTCCGCCTTTGATAGAAAGGAATATAACGCGGGACATTCATTCTTTTTCTTCCTTGCGGTCGTCAATGTTGTCACCCTCCGTGGGAGCCATCTCTTCCTCGAAATCAGTGATGCCGGCCTTCACGAGGATGTCGTACCACTGGATGAGCTTCTTGATGTGACTATTCTGCACGCGGTCATGATCCCACTCGGGCAACACCTTTGAGAAGTATTCGTGCAACTCAGCGGGTGTGGCTTTCTTGAAATTCACGCTGGCGGCTTTGCCCTTCTCCAGGTCGCGCATATTGGCGAGCACCTTCATCAGGGGCACGTCCTCTGTCTCTGTAAACATGGCAATGTCAGCCAGTGAGGTGATGCGGTCTGTGCCGAAGGCAGGCATACGCTTGTGGGTGTCATCCAAAGCCTCGACGATGAGGCTGTTCGTTGCACGTGATACTAATTTGTAGAGTCCCGGCTTACCCGAGATAGCTAAAATGGTCTGTTTCATTGTTTTCTTT
>ODAI011296049.1_pt1 | contig 16549 bp, 13 predicted proteins | sample 1539321 | NCBI WGS metagenome assembly ODAI01 (sample SAMN02144231, study PRJEB22623) | gut metagenome | biome: sheep rumen | host: Ovis aries | place: New Zealand | reverse complement strand
CAAGTTGAATACAGGCAGGCCTTTATCATCCTTGGCTTTGCCGAACTCAACGATATCTATGTCGCCTGCATCGCTGTTTTTGTTGGTGGAATCGTAGGAAATATAGATCCTGCTCTTATGATCCCTTCCTTTGTTCCAGTCATCCAGAAAGCTGATGCACTGGTCTTTGGTGATCGACTGAAGGAGCCTGCAGACCTTGGAATCGCTGTAGATCTTCATCTTCTCTGAGAAGAGAGGATGGGTAAATGCGAAATCAGGATAATACTGGCCGGCGTTCTCCTCTTCGATCACCAGATATGCAACAAGGTCAAGGATGAGTCCGGTATCATTTCCGAACCTCTTTGTGAGCATCGGGCGCAGTTTGTATTCGTCGATGACTTTCCGGATGATGATACATGAACCAATCTTCAGGCAGCAGCTCCTGTAAGCAAAAGGAAGTTCCTCAGGGATCTCAGCATCGGGAAAGTATACCCGAAACTTCTCGTTGGGAAACATAAGTGTCGGATCTTCTGATGAGACCTTCCCGACAATGGTCCTCTGGGGTACTGCGTATTTCTTATCCTGGTTATATTCGCTGCCATACTGATACAGGATGTAGGTCGCACCACCCTTCTTCTTGGTGATGATCTTGCCCTTCATCACAGGGATTTTAACCGTGGTATTGAGGTACATAACTCCTCCTATATTTAGTGTAACCATTACACTAAATATACCACATCCTGCGACATAAGGCAAGCCCTGGAGCCCGCATGTTTACTGGGCTTTTCAAGAAGCAGGGGCGAAAATGTAACTTTTAGTGGAACTTTAATGCAGAGTTCTCATAATAACTATGCCAAACTCCCCATTCAAATGAAAAACAGCTCAAAAGGAGAGATAAAACCATCATGCAAATTACAGAAGCTTTCAAGGGCAAGACACTCGTTATCACAGGTGGAACCGGCTCGTTCGGCAGTACTGTCTTAAAACATTTCCTTACCACAGATATCGGAGAAATCCGTATCATTTCTCGCGACGAGAAAAAACAGGACTGGATGAGACATTCATTACAAGCTCAGTATCCGGAGCATTGCTCTAAAGTTCAGTTCTATGTGGGTGATGTGAGAAACCTTGACTCCGTCCGGGATGTTATGCACGGAGCCAACTATGTATTCCATGCAGCGGCTCTTAAGGAAGTGCCCTCCTGCGAGTTCTTTCCCATGGAGGCTGTACGTACCAACGTTATCGGCACCGATAACGTGATCACGGCAGCAGTAGAGGCCGGTGTACAGCGAGTTGTCTTTCTCTCCACCGATAAAGCCGCTTACCCCATCAACACGATGGGTATGACGAAGGCAGTCGGTGAGAAGGTTGTCCAGGCAAGAGCTCAGAAAGCTTTTGAACGCGGCGGTACGGTTTTGGCCTGCACTCGTTATGGTAATGTTATGTGCAGTCGTGGTTCCGTTATCCCGCTCTTCATTGACCAAATCAAGAGAAAAGCTCCTATCACTATCACTGATCCGAATATGACGCGCTTCCTGATGAACCTTGATGAGGCGGTTGAACTTGTAGCTTTCGCGTTTGAACACGCTGAACCCGGAGATCTGTTCGTGCAGAAGGCGGATGCAAGTACAATCGGTGATCTTGCTGACGGTGTCATGAAGGTGTTTGGAGAGACGGAAAAAGTTATCATCGGCAGCCGTCATGGAGAAAAGCTCTATGAGACGCTGGTAACGAGGGAAGAGATGCTTCGCTCTGTAGATATGGGTCATTATTATCGCATCGCTCCGGATGCCCGCGGTTTGAACTACGATAAGTTCTATGTCAAGGGGACAGTCCATACAGAAGGCGATGAGGCCTATACTTCCCATAACACCAATCGCCTTGATGTCGATGGTGTGGTCAAGAAGATTATGGGAACTGATTATGTGAAGGAAGAACTTGAAGGCCGTCCGCATGTTGTGGAAGCATAATATTCCTGTAAATGCAGGAAAAAGCCTATCAAAATAGGAATAATTCATTGGCCAATCAGGCTACCATGCTTACATTGGAGAAGTTGGAGGATGCCCAGGAAAGTCACATATGATTCGTTGTGGTATTCACTGCGGGCAAGGAACATGAATAAAGGTGATCTTCAGGCGGCGGCTCATCTCTCAAAGGGAACAATCACGAAAATGGGTAAGGGCGAAAGCGTCACCATTGATGTGATTTCAAGAATTACTGTGGCTCTCGGCACCAGTGATATCAACGATATCCTGGAGAAAGAGTACGATTGCTTCTCCTGATTTCTGCACCTATAAGTGCAAAAAAACGGCTCAAAGCCTGGGAGACAAAAGAAACTTGAAAACCGGGGAGAAGATTGATGAATATACTTATTACGGGCGCGGCTGGAGCATTAGGCCGCAATTTGGTAGAGAATTTAAAAGCGATTAAGGACGGGAAGAACAGGACGAGACCAAATCTGGAGATTGGCGAAATTTACGAGTATGACATGAACAATACTCTTGAGGATCTCGACCGTTTCTGTACAGAGTGTGATTTCATTGTCCATGCTGCAGGTGTGAATAGACCCAGGGAAACCTCCGAATTTATGGAGGGGAACTTTGGCTTTACAGACACTCTCCTTTCCAAGCTGAAGGAAAAGGGGAATAAAGCACCGATTATGATCACAAGCTCTGTCCAGGCGACGCTCTCTGGTCGCTTCGGCAATTCCGAGTACGGCCGCAGCAAACTCGCCGGAGAAGAGCTGATGTTCAGGTATGGTGAGGAAACGGGTGCTCCTGTGTATGTTTACCGTTTCGAGAACATGGTCGGCAAGTGGATCAGGCCTCGGTATAATTCCGCTGTAGGTACGTTTTGTCACTGTATTTCCAGGAACGAACCCATCACAGTCAACGATCCTTCCGTGCTTATGGAGATGGTCTTCTTTGACGATATCTGCGAAGAGATCTACGATGCCATGGAAGGACATCCTCATAGGTGTCATTATGAGGGAGTGGAGGCTGTGCCAGACGGGAATGGTCGGTACTGCCATTGTCCGGTGAAGCATAAAGCTACCCTTGGTGAAATCGTCGAGCTTCTCCACAAGTTCCATGACTTCCCACAGGATTTCATCATCAATTCCCTTACTCCCGGTTCCTTTGAGAAGAAGCTTTATGCGATGTACCTGTCTTATCTGCCAAAGGAAGCAACCATCTTTGACTACAAGATGAATTGCGATGACAGAGGCTCCTTTACCGAGCTGATCCGAACACTTGACCACGGTCAGGTTTCCATTAACGTATCTAAACCGGGAATTACAAAAGGCCAGCATTGGCATCTGAGCAAATGGGAGATATTCATCGTTGTCCACGGGCATGGTCTTATCCAGATGAGAAATCTGAAGGATGGCGAGATTGAAGAGTATGAGGTGAGCGGTGAGAAGATCCAGGGCGTTTACATGAAGCCCGGCTGGACACATAACATCATTAATCTGAGCGAGACAGAGGATCTGGTAACAGTTATGTTCGCATCAGAGCTTCTGGATAAAGACCGACCAGACACTTACTTCGAACCGGTGTGATACCCACATCCAGAAGGACAGGCAGAGACCGCTAAGTGAATTATGGCGGGATAGGAGAGATACAAAACATGGAATATCCGAAATGGAAAGAAAACGGAAAGATTAAGCTTGCGATTATTGTCGGGACAAGACCTGAAATAATAAGACTGTCGGCGGTAATAAACAAAGCGAGAAAGTATTTTGATACTCAGCTGTGGCATACGGGACAGAACTACGACTATAACCTGAACGGTATCTTCTTCCGTGACCTAGGCCTCGCTGATCCTGACCTGTACCTGGATGCTGTCGGTGATGATCTCGGCGCGACTATGGGGAACATCATTGATAGTTCTTATAAGGCGATGGTTGCCACAAAGCCGGATGCAGTGTTGGTGCTGGGTGATACGAATAGCTGCCTGTCCGTCATCGGTGCGAAGCGCCTTCACATCCCGATTTTCCACATGGAAGCAGGTAACAGATGCAAGGACGAGTGCCTGCCTGAGGAAACCAATAGAAGGATTGTTGACATCATTTCTGATGTGAATCTGGCTTATAGTGAGCACGCAAGGAGATACCTTGATGACTGTGGCCTGCCTAAGGAAAGGACCTATGTCACGGGAAGTCCAATGGCAGAGGTGCTGACGAATAATCTGGAGCAGATTCAGTCCTCTGATATTCACGCAAGACTTGGACTGGAGAAGGGACAGTACATTCTGCTCTCTGCCCACCGCGAAGAGAACATCGACACAGAGAAGAACTTCACCAGCCTGTTTACTGCAATTAACGAAATGGCAGAGAAATATGATATGCCTATTCTGTATTCTTGCCATCCACGGAGCAGGAAGAGACTGGAAGCAAGTGGCTTTGAACTGGATAAGAGAGTGATCGCGCATGAACCCCTTGGATTCCACGACTATAACTGCTTGCAGATGAATGCATTCTGCGTGGTGAGTGATAGCGGCACCCTTCCGGAGGAGAGTTCCTTCTATACCAGCATCGGCCATCCGATTTCAGCTGTGTGCATCAGAACATCAACTGAGCGCCCTGAGGCGCTTGATAAGGGATGCTTTATCCTCTCTGGTATCGACACGGTCGGACTGCTGCAGAGCGTAGACCTCGCCGTTGAGATGGTGAAGAACGGAGACCTGGGTATCCCTGTGCCGGATTATGTAGACACGAATGTGTCTGACAAGGTCGTAAGGATCATCCAGAGCTACGTGGGTGTAGTTAATAAGATGGTGTGGCGGAAGTATTGATCGGCGTCTTCTATTGCATTATTGAGAGGTTTTCATCATGACAGAGGAACAAATAAAACTCATTTGTAAATGGATTATAGAAAACTCATCTCGTCCTCTTACGGATTTGGAAAAGGAAACACTGAAACACGCAGTTGATAGCTCGAAGAATTGGGAAGAGTTATTAACTGTGGCTATCGTGTCGAGGATGATGTGAGTTGCAAGAATCACGGCAGTGTAGCTTGTAAGAATAGGAACCTCTGGAGCTTGAAATATGACTCTAGGGAACCGATAAAGACAGTATGATCCCCGAATACTCTGAAACCAAGAACCTTACCAACATCCGCAAACACGGGTTGTCATTTGAGATGGTAGCGACTATATCACTACAAATGATAGTTACGATATCCATGGATCCGGTGCAGCGGAAGGGGAAAACTAACTACATGAGGGCGGAGGGAAGAGATTATGTATTTAAGCAAACTACATATTGAAAACTTCAGATTGCTTAAAGATGTGGATGTCGCATTTAATCGCGATCTTACCCTCTTTGTTGGGAAGAACAATACAGGAAAGACGTCCGTCATGGAGATCCTTTCTTTCCTGGCATCTGACAGAAAGAACCTGAGCATAGACGATTACCCGCTAACTGCTAGGAATGAGCTGTATAGCGCTATTATCGATTACTGGAATGATCAAGATTTTCTCAAATATCAGAGATCTGTTCCTATTCCGAAGTTCACACTGACATTTGATTATACTGATGGAATTATCGGGAATCTGGACGCATTTGTGATTGATCTGGAGGAGGACGTCACTGAGGCGATTGCAGAGGTATCGTTTGATGTACCTCTGGGCATTAGCGACTTACTTCAAAATTTGAAAAGCCAATTTGATGCAATATTGCCAGAAGAGGCTGATGATAATCAGAAAACGAAGTGTCTGGCGCAGGTCGTTCGTGTTAATTTTGATTCCCTTTTCACTATGAACATTGCTGCAGTAAATCCCTCAAATTCAACCGATATTAAGGAAGTGAAGAAGAGCGATTTGCAGAATGTCTTCAACTTGAAGGTCATTAAGGCTGAACGTAATATGGACGAATCCGAGATAGCGAATAGCAATCCTATCGGACAAATTATGAAGAAGCTGTTTGATACAGAGCTGGAAGACGTAGAAACAGCACTGCAGCCTTCCATGCAGGAGTTACACAGGATTGTTACAGACGCGAGTTTTTCCCTTAATACACAAATCAATTCTCACATGGATACGATTGTGAGCAGTATGATGACATTTGGTTATCCTTCATGGGAAGACTTGCAATTACGAGCCAATACGAACCTGTCTTTGCGGAAACGGATTGTTGAAGATACTCAGCTCACATATGTTTCCAATGCAGACGAGGAATCATTGCCTGAATCTCATAATGGCTTGGGCTATAAGAATCTGATCAAAATAACAATGGAGCTCCACGATTACGCTCGTAGTCTGAAAGATGATCAGACAAAACTGCCGCTACTGTTCATTGAAGAACCAGAAGCGCATATGCACCCTCAGCTTCAGACCACGTTTGTTTCTTTCCTTACCGGTTTCCTCGCCAAGACTGTGGGAGAGAACTGTGTTCAGGTTGTTATGACATCCCATTCCGCTCATGTGGCCAATACAGTTCCTTTCAAACAAGTACGATATATTCTTCGAAGACCATCGGATGTCATCTGCAAGAACATGGATGATTTTCCGACGTCTATTGAGCTTCCACAGGATATTGAACTGACAGAGACACGAAAGGATAGCCTGATTGCCAAGGAAAAGGAAAAACGGCTCGATTTCCTGCATAAGTATATGAAACTCAGTTACTGCGATCTGTATTTCTGTGACAAGGCAATTCTTGTAGAAGGGGCATCTGAAAGACTGCTGCTTCCTGATATGATCCGCAAGTGCACAGAAAAGGGTGTATTCAATGGTGTGAACATACCCCTTTCTTCTCAGTACTACACCATCATTGAAGTTGGCGGAGCTTACGCTCATCACTTCTATGATTTCGTAGATTATCTTGGAATCCCAACGTTAATCATTACGGATATAGATTTCGCAAAAGGGGCACACAACTCTGCGTGTACTCGGGATGAAGCAGAGAAGTCATCAAACGGAGCGATAAACCGTTGGTGCAGAAAGGTTCTGGGAATTCCGGATTCTACCACTGTGCGGATAGAGCAAATACTGGGGATGAATGAAGAACAGCATTCTCTCGGATATAGACATCTGGAATTTCAGAAAGAAGAAAAGGGGTTTCATCCAAGAAGCCTTGAAGATGCCATTATCAATTGTAATCGGGGACTTTTCAATATTACAGAAGGAGAAACCCCGAATTTTGATGGGACCGGGGATAAAAAGACCGATTTTGCGTTAAGACTTCTTGTTGAGGATGAGTATAGATCTTATCAGCTTCCATCTTATATTCGTGACGGTCTCGTCTGGCTTAACAAACAAACTAGGGAGATAAGTTCCCGGGAGGCGCGCCATGACGAATAAGGAAAGAGCAGAAGCACGCGCAGACGAGCTGGATGAGCTTATAATTAATACCCTTAGTTCGGGCCAGAACTTCCGTGTTGAAGCCGGGGCAGGAGCCGGTAAAACACATTCGTTGATGAAGGTAATTGACTGGCTTGAGCGTGGTAAAAGAAAAGAATTAAGAAGAAACGGACAGAGAGTCGCCTGTCTTACATATACAAATGTGGCGGTTGATGAAATCAAATCTAGGCTGACGAGCGAGGGCTTTATCCAGCCATGTACGATCCACAATTTTGCCTGGAGCTGTATGAGTGGTTTTCAATCATCACTGATAAAGGCAGTGGGCGAGTTAAATATTCTCCCGGATAATGAAGACAAAACAGGGAAAATATCGCCAGAAGAAGTAAAAAAGGTCTCATATGATCTGGGAGTTCGTTACATCGAAGACGGAGAACTCCATCTCCACCATAATGATATAATAAAACTTTTTGTAAAGCTTTTAGACAATGCAAAGTTTCGAATGTTGCTGTCTAAGAAATATCCGATAATCCTTATTGACGAGTATCAAGATTCATTCAAATCCATCATGGATCAATTATTGAAATACTTTGTAGAGCCACAGATTAAGCCTCAGATAGGGTTATTCGGTGACTCTTGGCAGACAATCTATGGAGAGAATGGAGCATGTGGAGAGGTTGATAGTGATAAACTCGTTGTTATCAAAAAGGAATCAAATTTCAGGTCAGAAGAGATTATTGTTAATGTGCTTAATAAAATTAGACCCGCGTTGCCTCAGATTTCAGCTTTGGATGACCATGATGGACGTATCATTGTAATTACAACAAATGATTACCGGGGAGATAGGCAGAAGGGATATTACAAAGGCGAACTTCCAAATGAAGTGCTCTTTCCCTATGTTGACAATGTGCGTGATAAACTGGCTAACTTAGGGTGGGTTGGTGAGTGCAAGACATTGATGCTCACGCATAAGATGCTGGCAAAGCAACAGCACTATGATAATTTGATGGAGTTTCTCGGAGATCATTTACGGGATGCAGATGACGAACACTTCCTATTCTTTATGAATAAGGTGGAGCCAGTTTATGTAGCTCTTAAGAGCAACAATGCAAAAGGATTGTTTGAGGCTCTTGGTTTAGAAAGAAGGCCGATACAGTCCATAGAGCATAAACGTCAATGGAAGAAGCTGGGAGAAGATCTTGGGGTGGCCCGGCAAGGCACAATTTATCAGGTGCTTAAGGTGTTAGAAGATAACAGACTCTTTGGCTTACCACCCAAAGTAACTGAAAAACTTGAAGCGTTTGATAAATGGAGCGAGGGCGAAGAACCGATTACTCTACATAGGAAACCTATAAGAACTTTCTATGGGATTTCATATAAGGAAGTTATCAATGCAATCAGTTTTCAGAAACCAGATACTGAATATTCCACTGACCATGGTGTAAAAGGCGAGGGATATGAAAATGTCATTCTCATTATGGGTAGAGGTTGGAATAACTATAAATTTGATGAGCTGCTCCCAGTAAATCCGACACAGATAAAGGACGAGAAGTTGCAGAAGGCGTATATCCGCAATAGAAATCTATTCTATGTATGCTGTTCCCGTGCAAAAAAACGACTGGCGTTATTTATAACAGTTCCCATAGAAAGTTCTTTTATGAAATACTTGGAGAATGTGTTCGGCGCAGAGAATATCATGACATATGGCGATTTTATGAGTTTAGATGCATGAGCAGAGTTATGGTTCCGTCAAGAAACAGGTGAAAATATGGATCCTTCATTGAAATGGACAATAATAGGTGCTCTGGGAAGCTGGGCTGGAGCGATCATGGGTGTCGCAGCGATTCTTATCGCTATCAAAGCATATATACAGCCGATGAGAATAAAGCTCAAGGCTTCAATGTCAAATGGTATCATGACTGTGTCCGGAGTTACATTTCATGCCTATACTATTTCTGTGAGTAACATAGGATTGAGGACAGTTACTGTTGATAGCATAACACTTTCAACGAGTAAAAAGAATTATTTCCTTTTCACACTTGAGATGAATACAGCTCTTGTTGCCTATCAACCTGAATTCCCTATAAAACTGGACCAAGGGGCAAAGGCAGACATGTTTTTTCAGAAATACAAATTGGACAGCCAACTTGCTGATCTGCTAAGCAAGAATTCCGAGAATCCTGCAGAGACAGTAATGATCAATATCAATATTGCGGGTGAGAAAGATATTAAGGTAAAGACTCCGTTTAAGGTTGGCGATTTCATCAGAATGAAGGATTGGGGGGGGACAGAAACGAAATTGCCAGAAATAATGTAGGTAAAAACCAGATGTCAAATAATAAATCTCCGAATCGTTTTGAAGTCAATGGTGAAACTGTGACAATTTATCAAGAAGGATGGCCATGCATCGCACAATGTACATTTCGAGAAGAATACTGTAAAGAACTCTCTTCTCATGCTTGGTAGATGGATGACAACCGATACCCTATCAATCGATCTCTTGTGTGTGGACTTCATCGCTATATGATGAAGAAATGGTACGGGGAAGATGCACTTACGGAATTCACCGAAAATGGTTAAGTGGTTGACCACATCAATAATGAGCATAATGAATGCCGTTTAGCAACTTGGAGTTTCTGAAGAAAGACTACAATACCGCCAAGGGGCAACAACTTGATAAAGATATAGCCAGACTTCGCCATAGGCTTGCCTCAGGAATTACAAAAGACTTTAAAACAGGTTGCTATCAATTCACTATAGGCTGTAATGATTATATTTGCGGGCATGATGGTGACGGGAAAGTGATGAATAAAAAAGTAGAGAAAAAGCATTAAAAACATAATAGCTCATGACAATGGATATCATAAAAACTTCAAAAATTATATTTGGAAGGTAGCTACAAAAGCACCTAAACTCTTAATTGCAGAAGTGACTGAAGGCGGACAGTTCTTCAATTCGTATTCATCCAATTCATAGTCATGGACGCAACAGGGTCACCCCATTACATTAATGAAATCGAGAGTAGTTTGTTTGTGAATTTGATAAAGATGTGATATCAAGAGAAGGCATTATTATGACAGCGTTGTCAAGAACACACAAGAGGGAACTTTTAAAAAGAATTGTTGTCGTGACATATACTGTGATTTTTGGATTATATTCCTTTGTTACAATTTTTATACCTATTGATACGGTCGTTCTAAATTACAACAGCATAACTATTTGGTGGAGATTGATTATTTTACTGATATTTGCAGCTATTCCTTTTATTATTGGAATCTTTTTGTCAATGCTGTGCATTTTTTACTATAGCATTAGGAAAAGTTGTAAATACCCACTAAAAGGAAATGAAGAAGCTGTTTTTCAAGTGGAATATGGTGATCTTCATGAGATAATGTTTCCTAAAAAGCCACCTCAAAAATGCTACACCGTTATTATCCCTGTTCATAATCAGCTCAATCGTCTGTTTGAGGACTGGGAAGGAAAAGGAAGATCAATTCACGGGAATTGGTTGTTGGAAATTAAAAGCAATCCCAAAAGGTATCACATCTCTTTACAAGAGTTGGCTAATGACTGTTCATCTTATTTACAGGAAAAGTACTGCGACGAGTACAATAAAGATGCTCATTACGAATACAAAATTGGAGATGGAGTTAGAATCAATGGAGATAGAATTGGCATAAAAAACATTAGCTACTATTTTTTGGCCACAAACATGATGTCAAAAGATGATATACCTTGTTACGTTGGCTCATCAAAAGAGGGAACATATCTTCATGCAATTCAAGGTATAGTAGATGCTTATAGAAATGCTTTATATGAACAGGAAATATATATGCCAGTTATTGGGGGTGGCTTTGCGCAAATGGAAAGGACGCAAAGCGAATTGATTAGTATGATTTATCAAATTTTTCAATTTAATAGTTTAAAGTTTAAATCAGCAATTCATGTAGTGATATACAGAAGTAAGGAAAAAGAAGCCGCCGCAAGCATTTATTTAAAATGAGCTGTCACTCTAAAAATGGGGGTCAGACCCCACTAAGGAGTTGCTAAGGAAACATGAAAAGTATTACCGCAGGATTATGCGGATGTGAAGACGAAGTGTTGTAGATTCCGCGCGAACAGATCATTTATCACGGTCGAGTTGACTCCCCTTCACGGCACCTTGGGGGGCACTATTATATTTTTAAGTTTCGATGAAATCTTGACGTTATTAAAGCCCCAATAGCTTTTTAGATAACAGTGTAACTATTTATGCAAAATTCTCATTATACACACGAGGATGAAAAGGATGAAAAAGAACGGAAAACGTAACAAGTCAATTCAGTTTGCAGCCCTTGCCATGACAATTGCACTTCTGGGCAGTCTGATCGGCTGTTCTGCGGCACCGGACTCAAAGGCGGAGAGCCTTCCGGGCGGCACAGAAAATCCAATTGAAGCATCGACGGAGGGTTTTCTGGACACAGACAATTCGGTTGTCGCATCGACGGAGAGCTTTTCCGGCATTGAAAATTCGGTTGAAGCATCGACCGAAAGTATCCTTGCAGGTGCCGCTGAAAACGCCGCTGCAGTATCAACAGAAAATGTCATTGCAGGCGCCACCGAAAACGCGGCAGAAGCATCGACAGAAAATGCTACTGCAGGCGCCGCTGTGGCAGCTGCGGATTCAAGTGAGACCTATGAACAGATCATTGACATAATGGATAAGTCCCGACACCTTGTAGAGGAACATTTCTGTGCCTCAGATGGCTCCCTTGTGCCCTGTGAGGACGGCTATGCCATTATGCGCAGGGAGTATGACAGCGATGGAAACGTTGCAGTGACTTCATTTTTTGATGCTGCGGATAAGCCCATTCTTGTGGGAAGGCTCGGTTATGCGTCTGTGGCCATGACTTATGACGAGGAAGGCAATAAGACCGGCGAGACATATTACGATACAGACGGGAATGTGATCAGTATTGAAGGCAAAGACTATGCCGGGGTCCATTATACCTACGATGAGAATAAGAATGTTGCATCGGAGGAGTATTTTGATGTCAAAGGAAAACCGGTCCTTTCCAGTGAAGGATTTCACAAGGGCGTTTATACATGGGACGAGAATAAGCACCGTCTGACAGAGCGTTATTATGATCTGGATGATAAACTTGTCGTAACCCTGAGGGGCTATGCGGGAGTTGACCATGAATATGACGATAATGACAACGATATAAAATGCACATACTATGATGCGGCTGAAAACATTGCGGAAAATACCGCAGGTACGACGATTGTCAAAAAAACCTATAATGAAAACAAACAGGTTGTAAAAGAAGAGTACCGCAATGCAGAAAACAAAAGGGAAATCCAGCCCAAACTCGGCTATTGTATTGTTGAAAAGGAATATGATGAGGCCGGCAATAATACATACCAGACTTTTTATGATGTAGATAAAGCACTGTTACCTATGGCGGATGGCTATACAGCTGTTCGCAGGGAATTTGATGACAACAAGTTCATCGTGAAAGAGTCCTACTTTGCTCCGGATGAGTCTGCAAAGGATGAGGATGATACTGATAATCAGCAGGCGGATGAACACTCTGAGGTGCCCTATACGCTGAGCAAAGGGTACGCTTCCCTGACCCGTGCATATGACCAGGCCGGCAATGTGGCATTGGAGACCTATTTTGATGCTGACGGCAAAGAAACAGCATGTGTAGACGGCTACAGCCGGTGGATCCGGACTTATGATGAAAACAAGAAGGTGTCAAGTGAGGCCTTTGAGGATGCTTCCGGCAATCCCGTACTGAAACAGTCTGTCGGTTGTGCAAAAGTGGAGTACACTTATGACGGGAACGGCAATAAGCTGACAGAGTCCTATTTCGGTACAGATGGAAATCCTGCTGCAGGAATCAGAGGATATTTTGGTGTGCAGTTCACTTACAATGATGCGAACCAGTGCGTAAAGGAAGTCTATGTTGACAAAGACGGCAATCCGGCAGCGCCTGAAACGCTTGGATACGCCGGAATCGCGCGTGAATACGATGCGAATGGTCTTGTTGTGAGCAGCACCACTCTTGATGCCCAGGGTGCGCCCGTCATGGCAGGCGGAGTTGCCCGCAAAGAGTTCGAATACGATGACGCAGGAAACTGTACAGTCACCCGCAAATATGACACTGCAGATAAGCTGATCATTGATGCTGACGGTGTCGCATGGACAAAGATCGAATACGATTCTTCCAAGCGTCCTGTGAAGGAAACCTTTATTGGCGAGAACGGCGAACCGCTCTTCGCTGAGAGCAAGGGCTATACCATTACGACCAAGGAATATGACAAAACTACTGATTCAGCCAACATACTCGGACAGGCTTACTTTGACACTGATGACAACCCTGTCCTCCTGCCTGCTGGCTACGCAGCTGTTCGCACGGAGTACAATGAGGAAAACAGACCTTTCCTTGTCGATTATCTTGATAAAGACGGCAACCCCGTAGTTGCCAAAGACAGGCAATCCGGATTTAGCTCCGTTGCCTACGAATACGATGACCGTGGAAACGCTATTCTCGAATTCTACTTTGATGAGAATGGCGATCCTGTATCTTTACCGGCCGGTTATCAGACCCTGAGTAAGGAATACAATGATCAGAATAAAGCCACAAAGACCGAATACCTCGATGCAGACGGTAATAAAGTGGCCCTTGCCAACGGCACTTCCGCCGTCATCAACGAATATGATGAGAAGGGCAATGCCATTCGTGAAACCTATGAGGACATAAACGGCAAAGCCTACACGATCGAAAACCCCAATAAGGAAGATTCCGCCAACTCGTACGCTTACTCAGAGATCCGCAAGACCTACGACGACCAGAATAGAATGATCGAGCTGGCCTATTTCGACGCCGACGGAGCTCCGGCAAAGAGCGCCCAGCAGTTCTCCATCCAGCGTTTCGAATACGACGAGCAGGGCCGTCAGATTCGCACCTCATGGTTCACTGTCGACGACCAGCCTTATGTCAATGCCAGTGGCTATGCTTCCATGACATCCACTTATGCTTCTGATGGCACGAGGACAGATGCCTATTTCGATGCGGAAGGGAATGAAGTAAAACTGGCGCAGTAAGGGACAGAGTTCCTGTACCGTTGACAGCTTGATGCATATTATTTCATGATATGGTCTGACCCATCGTCTGTATACTATATATATTATAATGGCTGTCTGCAGAATAATTCAGACTGGAAGAAGGCAGCACAGGATCATATACAACAGGAGGTTTTTATGAAGACATTTAAACGATTTGCCGCTGCGCTGCTGCTCGTGTGTCTGCTTGCAGGACACTTTTCTCTGACCAGCGTTGAAGCTGCGCCGCCAAAGACGACGGGCCTGAAGTTCGTCGGATGGTATGATGAGAAATGCACTAAGCCGGTTATAAAGTGGAGTGCGGTCAGGGGAGCGCAGAAATATGAAGTCAGGTATATGTACACGGATAATTCCAACATAAAAAACGTGTACACGACCAGTACCATCGGATATCTGAGCGGGTTCCAGTCCAACCGGATCTACAAGGTCATGGTCAGAGCCCTTACAGTGTCAAAGGGAAAAATCACTTCCCGCGGACGGTGGTCCGACATGATCTACACCATGCCCGTACCCTTCAATATTACCCCGACTGCGGCAGGAAGCACGGAGAAAGCCGGCATCAAGTTCAAATGGAGCCAGGTGAGAGGGTCAAACGGATATTATATCTACATGGCGACAAGCCCCAACGGAAAGTGGTACCAGGTAAAGGCGACGACCAAGCAGGGCTCGACGACGGCTACGGTCACAAAGATCAATGGCATCAGTTTCCGGAAGAATAAGAATTATTATTATCGTATCATTACCCGCAAGGTCGTGAACGGAAAGGTCAGGGTCTCGCCCCTGCCGTCGAGGAGTTATTACGAAGGATCTGTCTCGTGGAATTAAGAGCACGAATAAACGGCTATGCCGGAGCGCGGGACGCGCGGAGCAGTGAGCAGTGCTCAGTTTATTCATACATGCTAGTGAGTACAAGCTCATGGCCGCAAATGTTCAGAGAAACAGATATCTGAGATTGATGTAGAACAGGGGGATTATGGCCGGCTGTGCCGGCTATGGTCCCCCATGATTGAGATGGAGAAAGAATCATGAAGAAAAAGAATTTTGTCGTGAGTGCAGTGGTGATAGCGGTGATGCTGCTGGCGGCCTGTTCCTCCGCGAGCGCAAGCTCCGGGGATAAACAGAAGGCCCCTGCTGCGGAGAACGCCGTTACAGAGAAGAATGCCTCTGCTGAGGAGGGCACCCCTGCCGCGGGCCAGGCCGCAGCTGCTGCTGGAAAAGCTGCAACTGCTGCCGCGGGCCAAACCGCAGCCGCCGCAGAAAAAGCTGCCGCCAAAGCAGCAGAACCTGTGGTGAAAACGGTCACGATTCCCGAACAATATCAGAAGGAACTGGTTACCAGGACGGGAGAGGAGATCCAGGAGTCGGACACGATCATCGCTGTCTTCGAGAAGGCTTCGGTCGAAGCCAACAAAGCGCTTGACGAGGATCTGCAGGATGACTATGCCGGCTGGCTTTTTTCCATCGGCACGATGACCGAAGAGGATTTCCATGACATGCTCTGTGGAGATATGTCCTATGCGAAAGTCTTTGCCAAAGACGCCAATGACACATACTATGTTTTTTATCATCCCACCGATGTCAACATGGTCCGCAAATCCGATAAATATACAGAAGATGAGCTCAATCACTGGAGCGAGCTCACGAAATGGGCGGATACTGTCCCCAAGACACTTATGGAGGAAAACAGCAGCCTGACAGCAGTGAAATATGACAACAGCGAAGTGTCGATGATGCTCAACCGCGCAGCGTACGCGGAGGATGAAGTATATTCGATCAGTACAGCAAAAGACGGCGAGCGCAAGCCGGATAAAAAAGATGCGGTGGCGCCTTTTGTGGATCGACTGACCCGGGAAGCGACTATTACAACTGCTAAAACCAAAGAGAAGCCGGAAGGCGAGTATATCTCCATCAGTTTTCCTGATTATGAGATGCGTCTCGACTTCTACCCAGCCCAGGGAAAGAAAAACTATATCCGCCAGGTCTATGTTATTGAAGAGGAAGAAGGACAGTTCGAAGAAGTAGAAGGCGAAGACTTTGTCGCCGAATTTGCGGACGGCAAGACCAGTGCTGCAGACATCATGCAGGAGTGGTATGACAGCCTGAAGTGATACTAAAATAATACCTTTAGTTAAACTTCCGGCTCTTTAATTGATGATTCTT
>ODAI010309061.1_pt1 | contig 16550 bp, 10 predicted proteins | sample 1539321 | NCBI WGS metagenome assembly ODAI01 (sample SAMN02144231, study PRJEB22623) | gut metagenome | biome: sheep rumen | host: Ovis aries | place: New Zealand | reverse complement strand
CTTTGGCGCTCCGCTGGCTATCGAGGGCATCCTCGCCTTCTTCATGGAGAGCACCTTCGTGGCCGTGATGTTTTTCGGCTGGAAGAAGGTGTCGGCTGGTTTCCATTTGGCCTCTACATGGCTCACTGGTCTGGGGGCTACCATTTCGGCCTGGTGGATTCTGGTGGCCAATGCCTGGATGCAGTACCCAGTGGGCTGCGAGTTCAATCCCGACACCATGCGCCATGAGATGGTTGATTTCTTTGCCGTAGCCTTCTCACCGTTTGCCGTGGGCAAGTTCTGCCACACCGTCATCTCGGCGTGGATTGTAGGAGCCGTGTTCGTCGTGGCCGTCAGCAGCTGGTATCTCATGAAGAAGCGCGAGAAGCGACTGGCCGTGGAGAGCATCAAGATAGCCAGCATCGTGGGACTGATTGCCTCATTGGGTGCAGCCTTCACCGGTCACATCTCTGGTCAGCAGGTGGCTAAGGTACAGCCCATGAAGCTTGCAGCGATGGAGGCACTCTATAATGGCGGCACCGAGCAAGGACTCACCGCCGTGGCCTGGGTGAACCCCTTCCGCCAGCCCGACTATGCCAACGAGCAGTCGGCTCCGCTGAAGATTGACATGCCCTACGCACTGAGCATCATGGCCACCAACGACCCGAAGGGCTACGTGCCGGGCATCAACGACCTGCTGAACGGCTATACCCTACCCGACGGCACACGCGAGCCATCGGTGGAGGAGAAGATGGAACGCGGACGTGTGGCCATTCAGACCCTGGCCGACTATCGCAAAGCCAAGGCCGGTGGAGCCAGCGATGAAGAGCTCTCAACGCTGCTCACTACGCTCACCGCCAACATGCCATACTTCGGCTACGGATACATCCGCGACAAGAGCGAGGTTGTTCCCTACGTCCCCGTCAACTTCTGGGCATTCCGCATCATGGTAGGAGCTGGTTGTCTGTTCATCTTGTTCTTTGCAGTACTGGTGCTCACGTCGTTCCGCATCCCCTACGTCACCATCATCACGCGCCGTCTGTTGGCCTCATTCGGTCTGATTCACGAGACGCAGGCCGACACTGTGGGGGCCGATGCCCTGCCTGCATGGCACTACTGGCTGGCCATTGCCCTGCTGCCGCTGTCCTACATCGCCAGCGAGAGCGGCTGGCTCGTGGCCGAATTCGGTCGTCAGCCCTGGACCATTCAAGACATGCTGCCCACCTGGGCCGCCGTCAGCGATCTGCACTCATCGAGCGTGGCCGTCACGTTCATCCTCTTCCTCATTCTCTTCACCACCATGCTGGCCGTTGAGATCGGTATTCTCTTAAAGCAAATCAAGAAGGGCCCCTCCGCATAAGTCCTATAAGCCCTATAGGACTCATAAGCCCCATAAGACCTATAAAAAACTATGACCTACGATTTCTTACAACATTACTGGTGTTTCATCGTTTCACTACTCGGTGCAATACTCGTGTTCCTGCTCTTTGTGCAGGGCGCTAACTCGTGCATGCGCTCACTCGGTTGGACCGAGGAGGGCAAGCGCCTCGTCATCAACTCCACTGGCCGCAAGTGGGAGTTCACGTTCACCACGCTCGTCACCTTCGGTGGAGCATTCTTCGCCTCGTTCCCCCTGTTCTATAGCACCTCGTTTGGCGGAGCCTACTGGCTGTGGATGCTCATTCTCTTCACGTTCGTGCTCCAAGCCGTTAGCTATGAGTTCCAGAACAAGCTGGGCAATTTCCTTGGTCCACGCACGTTCCAGTTCTTCTTGGTGCTCAACGGCCTGCTCGGCCCGTTCCTGTTAGGAGCCGCCGTAGCCACCTTCTTTGAGGGTGCCAACTTCATTGTTGACAAGAGCACGCTGACGTCACCCCTCCTTCTGGAGGGTCAGGGACAAGCCATCAGCCGCTGGGCCAATGCCTCTCACGGTCTCGATGCGTTGCTCAACCCTTGGGTACTCGTCTTCGGTCTGGCTGTGATGTTCCTGGCACGCACACTGGGCATTCTCTACGTGATGAACAACGTGAACGATGACGACATTCGCTCGCGCGGTTCTGTGCGCCTCATTGGTGCAGCCGTTCCGTTCCTACTGCTTTTCGTAGCGTTCCTCGTTCACCTGTTGCTCAAGGACGGCTATGCCTACAACGACGAAGGTCTCATCTACATGGAGCCCTATAAGTACCTCCACAACTTCATTGAGATGTGGCCGCTGGCCCTGCTGTTCGTCTTAGGGGTGGTGCTCGTACTGTGGGGCATTGCCACCGAAGCCCTTGGCGGAAAATGTTCATTCTTCAATGTTCAATCTTCAATACTCAAGGGTATCTGGCCAGCAGGCATCGGCACCGTGCTCACAGTGCTGCCGTTGTTGCTCACCGCAGCATGGAATCACACTGCCTACTATCCCTCGACAGCCGACCTGCAGTCGTCGCTCACGTTGGCCAACTCATGCAGCAGTGAGTTCACGCTGCGCACCATGTTCTACGTGTCGTTCCTCATTCCCATCGTCTTAGCCTACATCGTGTATTGCTGGCGTAAGATTGATGCCAAGAAACTGGACAAGGAGGAGATTAAGAACGACCACGCATATTAACCAGACTCTTTAAATACAATCACGCACCTCTCATAACGACCACGAATCTCACTAATAGAACGAATGAAGCCAATAGCTGCATTGCATTCGTAGCATTAGTGGAATTCGTGGTCGAATTATTATCGCAAATTTTACTAAACAGATGTCAGTAAATCGACTTTTTTATGTAACTTTGTGGCTGAATCAATGAACTTATTTGTAAACCCCATCAAAACGAAACAATCATGAAACACCTACTATTCATGCTGATGGCGCTGATAAGCCTCACAGCAAGTGCACAGAGTGCGGATAAACTGTACGAAGAAGGTAAGAAACTCTATGATGCCGAGAACTATACCGAGGCATTCCCAAAACTGAAGGCCGCTGCCGAGAAAGGCCACAAGAAAGCACAGTACCGACTGGGCCGCTGTTACGACAAGGGACGCGGCACGGCTGAGAACGACAAACTGGCCTTCCAGTGGTATGAGAAGTCGGCCAAACAGGGCTATGCCAAGGCACAATATGAGTTGGGCGACTGCTACAAAGACGGCGACGGAGTGGAAAAAGACCGTAAGAAGGCCGTGGAATGGTTCAAGAAGGCAGCTGCACAGGAGAATGCCGAGGGCGAATTAGCACTGGGCAAGGCTTACCTCAAGGGCAAAGGTATAGCCGCCGACAAGGCGCAGGCCAAGAAATGGCTGAAGCGTGCCGTGAATAACGAGAAGGGCGGAAAGGAAATCCTCGCCGAGCTGCGCAAAGAAGCTGCAGATGGTGACGAGGATGCAAAGGCCATTCTCACACTGATTGGGAAATGATAGCAACGGAAATAAAAAAAATATAGATAACAACAATGCCCATCGCTATACTGACGATGGGCATTGTTGTTATACCGCTTCCAAAACTATTAGTTGCAGATTTTAGGCTAAATACAATTTTTGCAATAATCAGAAAGATTTTCGGATAAAATAATGCTTAATTGGAAAAATACCGCTATCTTTGTAACCTGTATTAACTTAATGTGCATTAAATTAATCAGTGTTAAGTATGAGGTTTTATGACAGAGAAAAGGAGTTAGGCATACTCCAGACAAATTGGGAGCAGACAGTAGAACGAGGACGAATGACTGTTCTTATAGGGCGTAGGCGTATCGGGAAAACCACGCTATTGACCAAAAGTGCCGATGATGATGGACAACCATTGCTTTATCTCTATGTCTCTAAAGATAACGAACGAGTCTTAACAGGAAAATTTCAGGAAGCAGCAGAGCAGACGCTTGGTCTCCAGATATTCGGTCGTATGGAGACATTTGCCCAATTTTTCGAGCAACTGTTGCGTTATGGTCAGCAGAATCACTTTACGCTGGTGTTCGACGAGTTCCAGAATTTCCTAAAAGTGAACCCTGCTATTCCCAGTCATATTCAGGACATCTGGGATCGCTATCACGAAAAGGCGAAAGTCAATATGGTGGCCTGTGGCAGCATCTACAATATGATGCACAAGATTTTCGACAACGAGGACGAACCACTTTATGGCCGTCAGGACTGCCGATTGAATATGCTGCCGTTCCGCATCAGCATATTGAAGAAAATCCTTCACGACCATAACCCCAAATATACGCCTGAAGACTTACTCTGCCTGTACACACTAACAGGCGGTGTTGCCAAATACGTAGCATGGTTGATGGATGCCAAGGCAACTACTAAAACAAAAATGCTTAGATGGGTCACTCAAGTAGGATCGCCATATCTCTCAGAGGGTACAGAACTCATTATGTCAGAGTTCGGTAAGGACTATACCAACTATCTGAGCATTCTGCAATTGATTGCATCTGGAATGACTACACAGAGCGAGATAGATGGTGTCATTGGCAAGAACACTGGTGCTTATCTTGACAATCTCGAAGAGGACTATAGCTACATCCACCGAAAGCAACCTATGTTCAGTAAACAGGGTGGAAGGAATACCCGCTGGCAATTAGATGACTGTTTCCTGCGTTTCTGGTTCCGCTTCATCATGCGTAATCAGGCTCTCGTCGAAATGGAGCGCAACGATCTGCTGCTAGAAATCGTTGAAAAAGGCTATGAGCAGTATTCAGGTCTTGTACTTGAACAGTATTTCCGTCAGAAGTGGATGGAGGAGGAACGTGTTACACTGGTTGGTAACTATTGGAATCGCAAGGGGCAGAATGAAATAGACATGATAGCACTTAATGATATTGACAAAACTGCCGTGGTAGCAGAAATTAAGCGCCAGCGCAGGAAATTCAGCCCCACAGAACTTGCCAAAAAAGTAGTAACTCTGAATAAGGAGTTGTCGGACTATACCATTACGCAGATAGGCTTGTCAATGGAGGACATGTAACTTTTAAGCACTGATTGGGAAATGACAACAGAGCTTAACATAAATTTACCAAGTTTCGGGATGGCTGTAAACAAAGGCATCTTGGAACTTTGGACGAGCAGGATTGCCACTAAAAACGAGGGGCGGAAACTTTAGTTATATATTATGCCGCACTTTATTAAAATTTATTTACGATTTTAACAGTTACTCGCGTGAGAATCGCGCGGAAGTCAGGAAACGTTCGGAGGGTTGAAAATTTGCGAGTATTGGGCATTTTGCAACATTCTGACTGTCAAACAGTTGCAAAACAGAGGTAATTTAAGTGGCTTATACACAGGCGGTTTCTGTGGTTTAGGCTATTCCACGATGGGGTTGAGGATAGATGGTCAGACGGTTTAGGTTAGATCGTCAAACGAAATAACCTAAATCGTGACGTGAAGTTGCCAAGAACGTGTCACGATTTAGGATGAAACATGGCACTATGTAGTCAGAAAAAGGGAGAAAAGCAGGTGATACGTAACAGGGAAATGAGCAAAGTAGAGGCTGATAATGGGCAAAAATAAGCGATATTGAACAGAAAGTTCTGAAATGAGACAACGATTTTTGGATGGCAGGGAGCACAAAATGGCTGTTTTTCCTCCAGAACGAAGGTTTTCGCAGCTGTTTTTTCGGAGGAATCTTTTAACAGATTTGCTTAATGAACCTTAATGTCTTTTTATTAAAACACTGTGGTCAACCACTCTAACAGGAAAAAGTCATAGACACGGTAGCCCTTGTCAACTTCAGTCAGCAGATTGTTTTTCAAAAGCAGATAAAAAGGGCTCTGTAAATTTTATTGCAAATATAACAATTACGTTTATAATAAAATTTACAAAGCCCTGATATTCAACGTCATTTAATTGGTAAAGGCCATGAAATCACTTCTCATAGCACGCAAAGATCTGGCTGACCCTCTGTTGGGCCATCTTGGGTGTCAGCAGACTGACGAGCCAGACGACGGGGAAGCCGCCCAGCATGGCAATGGCACCGCAATTGATGGGGTTGATGGGATTGCCCAAGAGCATGTTGACCACCGTGAGGCCTACACCCCACACGAAGCAAGCCCAGACCGATGCCGTGGTCACGCCCCGCCAATAGAGTCCCAACATGAACGGGGCCAGGAAAGCACCTGCAAGCGCACCCCATGAGATGCCCATAAGCTGGGCAATGAACGTGGGCGGATTAAGGGCGATCATGAGCGAGATGACGATGAAGAACACAATCAGCACGCGCATCACCACCACCTTGCGGCGCTCCACATGCTCCGACACTTCATCATCGATAGAGCCTTCCTGCACCTCGCCTGGCATAGACTTCTTATCACGATAGATGAGGTCAAGGGTCATCGTCGAACTTGATGTGAGCACCAGCGATGCCAGCGTTGACATAGAGGCTGAGAGCACCAGCAGCACCACAAGAGCAATCAGTGCCGGTGACAGTTGAACCAACATAGCAGGAACGATGGAGTCGAAGGCAATCTTTCCGTTCTCAGCTATCACTGGGTCGTAGAGTCGGCCAAAGCCACCGAGGAAGTAGCAGCCTCCTGCCACGATGAAAGCAAAGACGGTAGAGATGATGGTGCCGCGACGGATAGCACTCTCGTCGGTGATGCTGTAGAACTTTCCCACCATCTGCGGCAGTCCCATGGTGCCGAGGGAGGTCAGGATAACCACACCCAACAGTCCCCAAGGATCCGGTCCGAACCAGGAGGCGAACCCACCGTTCACCGTCGGGTCGGCATCGGAGGGAAGGGCAGCCAACTTCTCGACGGCAACAGTCAGTCCACCCTGTGCATTGAGTACGGCTACTATCACAGCCATGATGCCGAAGAGCATGATGATGCCTTGGATGAAGTCGTTCATGGCCGTAGCACGGTAGCCACCAAGGATGACATAGACTGCAGTGAGAATGGCCATGATGATGACACAATACTCGTAGGGGATGCCAAAGCCCATCTCGAAAAGCGTGGAGATGCCCTTATAAACGCCTGCAGTATAAGGAATGAGAAAAACGAAAGCAATAACAGAAGCCACCACGCGCAGTCCCTGACTGTCGAAGCGGGTACCGAAGAAGTCGGGCATGGTGCGCCCCCCAATATGCTGAGGCACCAGCCCCGTCCGGCGCCCCAGCAACACCCACGCCAGCAGCGAGCCGATGACGGCATTGCCCACACCAATCCAGGCAGAACTCAAGCCATACTTCCACCCGAACTGTCCGGCATAGCCCACGAAGACCACTGCCGAGAAATAACTGGTGCCAAAGGCAAAAGCCGTGAGCCACGGCCCTACGGAACGTCCGCCAAGTACAAAGCCATCTACGCTACTGGCCTGCTTACGGGTGTAAAGACCCACGCCAATCATCACGGCCAGAAAGATGACGGTAAGAAGAACTTTTATGAACATTGAAGACCCACCCCCAGCCCCTCCCCAGGGAAGGGGAGCTTGGTTAGTTACAGGGGGACTAACCTTTTATCATGAATAAAATTCACCCCGGAGTCTCTTACGGCTCCCCTCCCCTGGGGAGGGGTTAGGGGGTGGGTTAAAATGCTACTTGCACCTGAGCCTGAACCCAGTTGTAATCGCTATCGGCTATTTGGGAACCGCAGAAGCAGCGCGTGTATTGCAACTGCAAACGACACTTCTTGTAGAACCAGTACTGCAATCCAGCCGTGAGATTGAGCTGTCGCCAGCCCTTCACATCCTTATTACGGTCGTAATAGTCGCCCGAAGCCACGAGGTCGATGGCCTCCACCAGTGGCACACAAGCGGTGAGATAGCCGCCCAGACTGGTCACGCTGCCATCCTTGCCCATGAGTCCCTCGGCACGCAGACTGACGGGACGGGCCTCTTTGAACTTGCCTGCCGCATAGTTGGCAAACTTATACTCAGCACCCACGCTCACACGGTCGCGACGATAGTTGTCGCCCTCCTTGATGTCGGGATTCCAAGCAGCCGTGCCTACAGCATTGCCCGTACCCAGATAGCCAGAGGCCACAAGGCGAAGGCCCGACAGCGGACGAACCTCGAGCTTGGCCAGGAAGTCTTTCTGATTGTTGCGGTCCTTGCGGTTGATGCCTTGTCCACTCATCACTGCCAGTTCATAGTGCAGCACGTCATTGAACAGGTCGCCAAAGACCATCAAGCCCATATCGCGTCCATAGTTCACGCCATTGAGCGGATCGGGGCCCTCGCCTGCCAGATAGAGCACGGCTTGCGAATAGACATCAATGAGTTCCAACTGCGTGGGCGACATGGGATTCTCCATCGTGAAGGAGTGCTTGAACTGGCCCAGGCGAACGGTCAGCTCCTTATTCTTTGTGAAACGGTAGTCGGTGTAGAACTCCTGTACCACGCTACTGAAGTCGTGCATGAAAAGGAACGACCATCGGTCGGTGATGCGAGCCTTTGCCCAGAGAAGTGTGCGTTTTAGGTTATAGCTGTTAGTGGGGTCTCCATTGACATCCTGATATGACCAGCCAGCCTGAGCATAGCCATTGAGTGTGATGCGACTGGTGAGATTGGAGAGCCAATCAGTTTTCTGTTTTTGCGAGGCTTCTTGCCCCATAGCCGACTGACTGGTCATGAATGCTAAAAGCACGGCCAACGTGGCTGTTCGGAAAAAGCGATGTTTCGTCATGTTTGTTATTGTTTACCGGATGGTTGTCCTTGGGCGCAAAGTTACATAAAAATTCGAAGAAGCATACATAATCATCCACAATCTTGCATATTTTTGTAACAAAAGAATGTTTTCTGTATCTTTATAATAGTTTTCTTGCACATCTGAGCTTTTTTTATTTACTTTGCATGAAAAGTAAAATTACCAATCTATGACACTAATCGGAAAACGACACTTCATCACACTGATCGTTGCCAGCGCATGCAGCGTTTCGGCACTGTCACAGCACATCACTGAAGTACCCTTCACACAGGTTCACCTCTCAGACCAATTTTGGGCGCCTCGCATTGAGGTGAACCGCACGGTCTCCATACCATCGGCATTTAAGGAGTGCGAACAGAACGGGCGTTTCGACAACTTCGCTATTGCCGGTGGACTGAAAAAAGGCGAGCATCGAGGCGACTTTTCCTTCGACGATACCGATCCGTACAAGGTGATAGAAGGGGCCTCGTATGCACTGGCTGCGAAATACGATGCGAGGCTCGACCACTATCTGGATTCGGTCATCGCCATCATAGCCGCAGCACAAGAACCTGATGGTTATCTGACCACCTGTGTCACTAACCGTTGTACACGACTGAGCGGATGGTGGGGTACGCATCGTTGGGAGAAAATCAACTCACACGAGCTCTACAATTCGGGACATCTCATCGAAAGTGCTGTGGCTCACTATCGCGCTACTGGCAAGAAGTCGCTGCTCAACGTGGCCATACGCAATGCCGACCTCGTGTGTAAGACCTTCGGCCCCAACGAGGGACAGATACACCGACCCGGTGGACATCCCATCATCGAAATGACTTTATGCAAGCTTTATCGCGTCACAGGCGACAAGAAATACCTGGAAGGCGCAAAATACTTCGTCGATGAAACAGGACGCTGTACCGACGGACATGCCCCCAGCATGTATTCACAAGACCACATGCCTATCTTGCAACAACAGGAAATTGTGGGTCATGCCGTGCGCGCTGGCTATCTGTTCTCCGGTGTAGCCGATGTGGCAGCACTGACGGGCGACACCACCTACTTCAAGGCACTGGAACGACTGTGGGAGAACATGGCTTCGAAGAAGTTGTTCATCACGGGCGGCATAGGCAGTCGAGCGCAGGGCGAAGGCTTTGGTCCCAACTACGAACTGAACTCGCACACCGCCTATTGCGAGACGTGTGCCGCCATAGCCAATGTGTATTGGAACTACCGCATGTTTCTGGCTACAGGTGAGAGCAAATATATAGATGTATGCGAGCGCGCGCTATATAATAATGTATTGAGCGGGGTGTCGCTCAGCGGCGACAAGTTCTTCTACGACAATCCGCTGGAGAGCGACGGTGAGCACGAGCGACAGCGCTGGTTCGGTTGTGCTTGCTGTCCAGGCAACGTGACCCGCTTCATAGCATCAGTGCCAGGTTACATTTATGCCTATGAGCCACATAAGCCCACCTTCCTTCGTGAAACCATCTACGTCAATCTCTACATGCAAGGCAAAGCTACCATCGGCAAATTGGAACTGCAGCAAATCACCGACTACCCTTGGGACGGGAAGGTGACCATCAAGGTAACAAAAGGGAGCGGTCACTATGTCATGAAGCTGAGACTGCCGGGATGGTTGAAGCAACACCCCACGGCAACTTCGCTCTACACATACACCGAACGCGCTCGTCCCTACTCTATCAAGGTGAACGGACAGTCGTTCTACCCAGAGAACCACGACTACATCACACTGGACCGCAAATGGAAAAAAGGCGATGTGATTGAGTTGGAACTGCCTATGAACGTGCGCCGTATCGTGGCCAACGACAATGCCGAGGACTTGCGCGGCAAGATGGCACTGGAGCGCGGCCCTATCGTGTTCTGCCTGGAGGGAAAGGATCAGGCCGACCAACACATCTTTAATAAGTACATCCTGCCATCGACTCCCGTCACTGCCCACTTTGAGAAAGACTTGCTCGGAGGCATCGTGGTGCTGGAGGGTGAGGCACGAAGGGTGGAACAAAACGGTGAAGTGAACAAGACTACTTTCCGCGCCATTCCATACGCCACATGGAACAATCGCGGACGCGACCAAATGGAGGTGTGGGTGGCCGACAATCCCACCACGGCTATCGCCACACCAAAGGAGACGATTGCCAGTCGCGCTCAGACCTTTGCCAATCGCGGACCTATTCAGAACGATGCGCCCGAGACTGCTCCCACAGACTCATGGGCCAGCGGAGTGAACGACCAGTGGGAGCCTAAACGGTCAAGCGATACAAGCAAGCCCTACCACTACTGGTGGCTGAAACGCGGCACCAGCGAAGCCATCAGCTATCGGTTCGACCAAGAATATGAGGTAAGCAATGTGCAAGTGTATTGGCTCGACTTCGACCACTACGACGGCTCGTTTCGCGTGCCAGAATCGTGGACACTCTTCTACGAAGCATCTGACGGACAGTGGCGCGAAGTGGAAGAGCACGAGCCCTTCACCGTCCTGAAGGACTGCTACAACAGCGTGAGTTTCCGTCCCGTCAAGACCAAGGCACTGAAGATTGTGGCCAAACTACAGAAAGGACAGTCAGGCGGTGTGCTGGAATGGAAGGTGAACAAATAGGCTTGTTTTCCTCTAAAGAAATTTAAATTCAACGTACATCCATCTTTTAAATCGCAGTTTTTGCCTAAATTTGCACTCCAAAAAAGAAAAAGGTAATGGTAGTTTGCATTGCAGAGAAGCCCAGTGTGGCTAAAGACATAGCTCGCATACTGGGCGCAACGGCCTCACACGACGGCTACATGGAAGGCAACGGCTATCAGGTGACGTGGACGTTCGGTCACTTGTGTGAGTTGAAAATGCCTGAAGACTACACCCCCATGTGGAAAGCATGGAGTCTGTCGGTGCTGCCTATGATTCCGCCACGTTTCGGCATCCGGCTGAAAGAGGATCAGGGAGTGAAGAAGCAGTTTGCCACCATTGAACGACTGATGCAGGCCGCCGACGAGATTATCAACTGTGGTGACGCCGGTCAGGAAGGTGAGCTCATTCAGCGATGGGTGATGCAGAAAGCACAGGCCAAATGTCCGGTAAAACGTCTTTGGATCTCGTCAATGACCGACGAAGCCATCCGCGAGGGATTCCAGAACCTGAAGAACCAGGACGAATATCAAACGCTCTACCTGGCTGGACTGAGCCGTGCAGTGGGCGACTGGCTCTTAGGCATCAATGCCACACGCCTCTATACCATCAAATATGGACAGAACAGACAAGTGCTCAGCATTGGGCGCGTACAGACTCCCACGTTGGCACTGATTGTGAACCGCCAAAAGGAGATAGACAATTTCAAGCCCGAACCCTATTGGGTGCTGGCCACGGTCTATCGCGATACTATCTTCACTGCCACGAAAGGTAAGTTCACCAGCAAAGAGGAAGGCGAACAAGCATTCAGCCTCATCAAGGACAAGCCTTTCACCATCACTGACGTACAGAAAAAGAATGGTAAGGAGACGCCACCTTCGCTCTATGACCTCACCTCGCTGCAAGTGGATTGCAACCGCAAGTTCGGCTATTCGGCGGAGATGACGCTGAACCTCATTCAGCAGCTTTATGAGCAGAAACTGACCACTTATCCGCGCGTTGACACGACTTTCCTGAGCGATGATGTCTATGCCAAGTGTCCGCAAATCATGAACGGTCTGTTCCAGACGCGCTTCGCTGGCATTGCTCCATACGCTGAGCTGGTAAGGCCACTGGGCGGCAAGCCTCTGCCGAAATCCAAAAAGGTGTTCGATTCATCGAAGGTGACCGACCACCATGCCATCATTCCTACAGGCATTCCGCCACAGGGATTGCCCGATATGCAACGCAACGTTTATGACCTGATAGCACGGCGCTTCATTGCGGTGTTCTATCCTGACTGTAAGTATGCACAGACCACGGTGCTGGGCTGTGTGGGTGAGGGAACCCCCGAGGCCGTCGAGTTCAAGGTAACTGGTCGCACCATCCTTGATCCGGGCTGGCGCGTTGTGATGAAAAAATCGGAGAGCTCCGAGGAATCTGAACTCTCTGAATCCTCCGAGAACCCGAAATCCCCCGAAGCCGAGGAGCGCACGCTTCCTGCCTTCGTCAAGGGAGAAAGCGGCCCCCATGAGCCCACCCTCAGTGAGAAGTGGACCACTCCCCCGCCCTACTATACCGAAGCCACACTGCTTCGCGCCATGGAGACAGCTGGCAAGCTTGTCGATGACGAAACACTGCGTGCTGCCCTCAAGGAGAACGGCATAGGCCGCCCCTCAACCCGGGCTGCCATCATCGAGACATTGTTCAAGCGCCACTACATCAAAAAGGACAAGAAACGCCTCGTGGCTACACCCACAGGCACGGAACTCATCGACCTTATTCGCGAGGAACTGCTCAAGAGTGCCGAGCTCACAGGTATCTGGGAGAAGAAGCTGCGCGACATTGAAGCTAAGAAATACGATGCACAGGTATTTATCGACGAACTGAAACAGCAGGTGGGCGAGATTGTGCGCCAGGTGCTGAGCGACCCGTCCAACCGGCGCGTCACCGTAATGGCTGAAGAGCCTAAGAAAAGGACTGGCAAAGGAGAAAAAGCAGCATCGCCTGCTGCAAACGGTACGGCAACAGAGGCTACACCGAAGAAAAAGCGTACTCCGAAAAAGAAAGAAGCTCCTTCCCAAACGGAAACCATTCTGGAAGGAGCTCCCTGCCCTCTTTGCGGTCAAGGCCATATCATCAAGGGAAAGACCGCATACGGCTGCTCCAGATGGAAAGAAGGTTGCACCTGGCGCAAGCCATTTTAAAACTACTTATTTTTTCACCTTATACAAACGGAAAGCCATAGCAGGCACGTTGTCATTGAGCACGGTCTGCTGCTTCTTGCCCGTCACATCGCACTTCACGCTGCCCGAAACAGGAACAATCTTATTGGGCTTGTCGAGTGTGTTCTCATCGTCCATAGACCCCTCATGCTGGAGTGTCAGTGTTTCAGCGGTACGCTCGCCAGTCATGCCAGCCAGATTGATCTGTATGTCCTGAGCCTGCTTTGAAGTGTTGACCACCTTCACGATAACCTCGCCCGAGTTCTTATCGAATACAGAAGAGGCGAACAGACCGTCCATGCCTTCCTGTCCTGCCACAGGCACCACTTTCTTACCCTTGGCATCGGCAGGATCCTTCGTGGTGAGCGACAGCACGTTCGTACCCTTGTTCATGGCATACATCTGCTGAACATAGTAGCTCACTGACTTGAACATGCGCAGATTATCGTACCAAATCATATCGGGACGCCACTGCCAACCATCAACGTGGGCGAACAGAGGTGCGTATGTAGCCATCTCCACGATGTCGGCATTGCGCTCAATACCTGTCATGAAAGCAGCTTCGTAGAGTGAGGTCTCATAGTGGTTCCACTTCTTACCCTTACCGTGGCAAGCATACTCGCCAGCAAAGACCTTCGGACCCTTACGGTCGTAGCTGTCATAGCGCAGTGCACCGCAGTTGCCATATTTTTCCTTGGCCTCAGGTGTGCCGAGGAACCAGTTCTCAGGACGATAGAAGTGCTCGTCAACGAGGTCGGCCTTTTGCTCCTTCATAGCCACCCAGCCCTTCTCGAACATCTTGCCTTCTGAGTCGGGACCGCTGGTACCCACAATCTTAATATTAGGATACTTGGCACGCACAGCAGCCACGAAAGGCTTCAGGCGCTCAAAGTAAGGCGTGTCCCACTGCTCATTGCCTATACCGATATACTTCATATTGAAGGGTTCGGGATGGCCCATGTCTGCACGAACCTTGCCCCACTTGGAATCAACAGGGCCATTGGCAAACTCAATCAGATCCAGACAGTCGTCGATGAAGGGCTGCAGCTCGTCCATCTTGGCATGAGCCTTCTCGCCATTCTGGAACTGACAAGCCAGACCTACGCTCAGCACGGGCAGCGGTTCAGCCTTGATGTCCTCACAGAGCTGGAAGAACTCAAAGAAGCCAAGACCGTAGCTCTGATAGTAGTCAGCATAATAGCGATAATCGAACGTATCCTCCCAACGGTTTCTGTTCAGCGGACGGTTCTCTACCGGACCAACGGTGTTCTTCCACTGATAACGGGAGTCAAGCGTAGTACCCTCAACGATGCAACCACCGGGGAAGCGGAACACGCCAGGGTGCATATCCTCAAGAGCCTGAGCCAAGTCGCGACGCAGACCATTCTCACGTCCCTTATACGTATCGGCAGGGAAAAGCGACACATGCTCCAGTGCAACAGGATTGCCATCGGAAAGGAAAATGCGCAGATTAGCCTTCGGCTCTGTGCGTGTGGCCTTGATAGTAACGGTATATTTCTTCCATTCGTTGCCATTCACGTCAACCTTCACCTCAGAGAAGTTCTGACGCTCATACATGGCCTGCTCGTTGATGAGCTGCACCCGAATCTGAGACTTTCCCTTAGGAGCCTTTGCCCACACTGAGAAACGATACTCCTTGCCTTTCTCCACACCGATGCCGAAGAAGCCCTCATTCTGAAGACCCGTGCGGCGCTCCCTGTGTCCAGGGTCGCTCAGCACCACATAATGCGGACAACGCTCGAAAGGACCATCGTTCTTCAGTTCCACATTGCCAAAGACGCGCCAGCCCATGAACGACTGAGGAAACTCAAAGGAGCGGTTCTTCACCAGTTCACCATAGAGACCTCCATCGGCTGCGAAGTTGATGTCTTCGAAAAACAAGCCGTACATCGTGGAAGAAACAGGCGCGCCAAGCTTGGCCGTCTTCACCTCCATGACGTGTTGTGCCTGTGCCGACAGAACGCCAGCAAAAGCAAATGCACATGAAATAAGTTTTAGATTCATTTTGTTTTAAGTTATAATTAGGTTACTATAAATATCTCTACTCGTGCAAAATTAGTTAAAAAGTAATAGAATTACAAAAGTATTTAGTAGAAAATCGTTACTTTTGTATCTCTTTAACGAACCAAATCATTACAATAGTACCGCTATTTGGAAGAGAACAAATTCAGAATCAACTAAAAAACAGACTCGTATGAAGACAATCCTTGTAGCAGAAGACAATGACAGCAACTACATCCTGATGACCTATATCTTGCGCCGTGATTACCAGTTCAAGCGTGCCAGAAACGGTCAGGAAGCAGTGGACATGGTGGAAGAAGGCGGATTCGACTTGGTACTCATGGACATCAAGATGCCTGTAATGGATGGCTTGGAGGCAACAGCTAAGATCAAGGAAGCTCATCCCGAGCTACCGGTAATCGCCCTGACAGCCAACGCATTCGAAAGCGATCGGCAGTTGGCACTGAAAGCTGGCTGTGACGATTTCCTTTCTAAGCCCGTGAGCAGCGAGAAATGTCTTGCCCTCATTGCGAAGTTCATCGGGAAATAATCATCGATATCTACACTCCAACTCTCCTACACTCATCAATATAATAATAAGGTGTAGGCAAACGTTGGATTGTAGCAATTTTCAGTTAAGTAGCCATTTTGCTATGAGCTATTCATTTTCTTATATTCTTATGCAATAATTAAAAAGTTTACAATTTTGCAGCAATTATGTAAAGAAATGATAGTTTTTTACATGTTTTTTTAAAAAAGAGTATTGTTTATTAAAAAAAAACATTACCTTTGCAAACTCGTATATTGCCCATATTGAGCACTTTTCCTGTAGAAGACTCTATGGCAGATGTACGAAGGCATCATTGCAAAGCAAGAGAGATGACAGACTCATATTCATGAAAGAAACAAAAAAAAACGAAAATAGAATAGATTTGTACTTATGAAAGAGAAAGTATTAGCGTTTTTGGTTGGCCTGTTCCTCACCGTAGGAACAGCTGTTGCCCAGAACAAGATAACGGGTACGGTCCTCTCAGCCGAGGACGGCGAGCCCATTATCGGTGCATCAGTACTGATTAACGGTACGAAAAACACGGGAACAACCACCAACGTAGACGGT
>ODAI013705179.1_pt1 | contig 16552 bp, 19 predicted proteins | sample 1539321 | NCBI WGS metagenome assembly ODAI01 (sample SAMN02144231, study PRJEB22623) | gut metagenome | biome: sheep rumen | host: Ovis aries | place: New Zealand | reverse complement strand
TTGGCACCTCCAAGGAGGCTGAGGCTCTGTCATTGCCGCAGATGGAAGATATCAAGAATGTAGTACTTAACTGGTAAGGAGGGGCAAACAATGGATAAAAAAGAAGTATTATACAGAATGATGCTCATCCGTGAGATGGAGCATAAGATTGAATCACTCTTCTCTCAGGGCTTGCTCCGTGGAACCACCCACTGCTGTATTGGTCAGGAGGCCGTTCCCGCAGCCATGAGCTACCTAATTGACATCAATCGCGACTACCTTTGTAGTGGCCACCGTGCCCACGGACTCTCTATGATGATGACCATGAAGCCCGAGATGCTGCTTGGTGAAATCATGGGTAAACCCTTCGGTATGGCCAAAGGCCTTGGCGGTAGCCAGCACGTGTACTACAAGAACTACTTCACCAATGGTATCACCGGCGGTATGGCTACCATTGCCACGGGTATTGCCTTTGCCTTGAAGCAGGAAAAGACCGATGCTATCTCTGTGGTGGACTTTGGTGATGGTGCCATGAATGAGGGCTATGTATTGGAGGCCTTCAACCTGGCTGCAGAAATGAAACTGCCTGTGCTCTACATCTTGGAGAACAATGGCTATGCTATGAGTACTCCCGTAGAGACTGCCAATCCTTTTGTGGTATTCGAAGACCGTGTGAAAGGCTTTGCTTTGCCTTACACCAGAGTGGAGGCCAGCGACTTTGACAATCTTTATAGCGTACTGGAAACCGCTGTTAAGAAGGTCAGAGAAGCCCGCGAACCTCAGTTTGTGGAAGTACTGACCCACCGTTTCTGTGGCCACAGCAAGAGCGATAAACGCGCTTACATTCCCAAGGAGCGTGATGACTACTGGCACGAACACGACTGCATCAAGAGTGTGGCCAAGCAACTCACTGAGGCAGATGTGAAGGAAGTGGAAGAAAGCGTTGCCGCTGAGATAGAGAGAGTTTACCAGTACTGTGTAAACCACTGATGAAATACGTTAAGCTGCCCGAAGACGAGCAATACAAATTACCCTTCTATCTGGCGATGGAAGAGTACCTTGCAGAACACTGTGGGGAAGACCTGCTGTTCACTTGGCAGGTTGAACCCACAGCCATCTTCGGACGGAATCAGGTGATGCTGGCAGAAGTCAATGTGGACTATTGCAGGCAACACCATATTCAATACTACAGAAGGAAAAGTGGTGGCGGTTGTGTGTATGCAGACAAAGGAAATATCATGATCTCTTACATCACGCCTAAAGTCACTTCTGATGTGGCATTCAATGAGTTTCTGAACAATTTGGCAGAGGTATTGAGAAAGCTGGGATTTGATGCTGTCAAGACAGAACATAATGACATCTTGATTGGTGGCAAGAAAGTATCCGGCAATGCACTCTTCCAGAAAGAAAAGGCAAGTATTGTCCACGGCACATTGATGTATGATGTGGACATTAAGACTTTGATGGAGGCAATCACGCCTCCCAAACAAAAGTTAGAGAAACACGGGATAGAGTCGGTAAGGCAACGTGTGGTGAATTTGAAAGAATTAGGGCTGAAATTGTCTGTTGAAGAACTGAGAAACCATATTGCTCAAAGCTTGTGTGATGGCGAAAAGGTACTGACGGATGATGAAGTCCACGAGATAGAGAAGATAGAACAAGGGTATTATACCCCTGAATTCTTAAGAGCGAAGTAAATGACAGATCTGATTATTATAGGTGCAGGCCCTGGTGGGTATGAAACGGCAGTTGAGGCTGCAAAAAGGGGAATGACCGTTACGCTGATAAATGACGGTCCATTAGGTGGCGTGTGCCTGAATGAAGGCTGCATTCCAACAAAAACCTTCTGCCACTATGCAGGCAAGGAAGAGTTTGCTGCTGTTGCAGAAAGAAAAGAAGCTGTAGTCAGTCAACTCAGAAATGGTGTGGCCTACTTGCTGAAGAACCCCAATATCACGATAGTTGGGGGGAAGGCCAGTTTCAAAGATGCACAGACAGTAGTTGTAAAAGGAGAGGAATACACGGCAAAAGATATTATCATTGCAACAGGTTCTAAATCAGCATTGATACCAATTCCGGGTGCAGACTCTGAGATTGTTCTTACATCTACTGATGTTTTGAACCTGAAGGAATTACCTGAAAGCATTTGTGTGATTGGTGGTGGGGTCATTGGTCTGGAAATGGCTTCCTATCTGCATCGTTTTGGGGTAGAAGTAACTGTGTTGGAATATGCACCACAGATTCTTCCCAACTTTGATAGTGAGATTTCAAAGCGCTTGAAACAACTGCTTACCAAACAAGGCATCAAGATTGAAACTGATGCACAAGTTACAGCCATTGATGAAGAAGGTTTTGTTACCTACAAAAATAAAGATCAGGAATACAATGTCGAGTGTGATAAAGTACTGATGGCTGTAGGTAGAATCCCAACCACTGCAGACTTGAATTTGGAAGCCGCAGGCATTTCATATAGCAAAAAAGGTATTACTGTAGATGACAACATGCAGACCAGTCTTCCACATGTTTATGCCATTGGTGATGTGAATGGAAAGCTAATGCTGGCGCATGTGGCAACCTTCCAAGGATATAGGGCTTTGAATCACATTCAGGGAATGAGCGATAAGATAAAGTTCAATCTGGTTCCAGCTGCGGTATTCACTATTCCCGAAGTAGCATCAGTTGGTTTGACTGAAGCACAGTGTGATGATGAAGAATTAGATTACAAGGCCATCAAGGTTCCATTTGGGGCAGTTGGAAAGGCTGTAGCTATGGGAGAAGTGGATGGGTTCTGTAAACTGATTATTGATAACGAGAACAAGACCATCCTTGGCTGTCATATCATGGGTGCTCACGCTTCAGATTTGATACAGGAAGTCGTAACCATGATGAATCTGGGTGTAACGCTTGATGATGCTAAAGACATCATACATGCACATCCCACTCTGAATGAGATAATACAAATAGCAATACATCAATATTGATAATTAATTATAAAACGTTAAGAATATGGAATTTAAAGATTTAATTATTCCCACAATTAATGTAAATGACACTAAAGTTACAATTAGTGACATTCGTAAGGAAAATCTGGAGTACATTGAAGAAGGTGAGGTGCTCTATAGTGTAGAAACATCTAAGGCCACTGAGGAATACAAGTGTGATTTTGCTGGATATGTAGTTTTGTATGTTGAGGATATGGACGAAGTAGAGGTAGGAAAGAGTGCTGGTATGATCTTCAAGAACCTTGATGACGCTAAGGCTAAGTTGGCTGAAGTTGAAGAAGCAAAGAATAAGGCGAAGAAGTTGGCTTCTGTGAATGCTTCTAAGAAGGCTATTGCCTATGCAGAAGAGAAGGGTGTAGATATCACCTTGATCCAGAAGGACGGTATCATCAAGACCCAGGATATTGACGAATGGATTGCAAATCATAAGTAAGGAAAGGACGGATATGAATATTAGTACGATTAAGGGGGTTCGCATGGAGGCCATTGCAGCTTGCGTACCTGAGAATAAAGTAGATAATCTAGAATTCGCCAAAAGCCACTTTGAGGAGGATATGACTTCCACCCTTAAGGCTTTGGGCGTATTGGAACGCCATGTTGCCGTGAAGGAAGAAACAACCAGCATGGATATGTGCGTTGCTGCAGCAGAGAAGATCTTTGCAGAGGGTGGCGTGAAGAAAGAAGATATTGGAGCAGTTATATACGTAACATTGACTCCGGACTTCCTGATGCCCAATAACTCCACCTATGCCCAACACCTGCTTGGTTTGGGTAAGGATGTGGCAACACTGGACATCAATCACGCTTGTCCTGGTTATGTATTCGGGTTATGGAATGCTGCATTGATTGCCCAGAATATGCAGAAGAAGGTGCTCCTTTTAGATGGTGATATCAACTCCAAATACGTGTCTCAGTGGGATAAGAGTACGGCTTTACTGTTTGGTGATGCCGGTACGGCTACAGTGGTGTCACCTGATGCAAGTGCCCCAGACTGGCACTTCACCTTTATGAGTGATGGTAGCAACCGTGATGCCATTACCGTGAAGCTGGGTATGCGCTATCCGCTGAAGAAAGAATATCTGGATTATCAGGTATGGGAAGATGGTGGTAAGCGTCGGTTCATTGATATGTATATGAACGGACGTGCCGTGTTTGACTATGTGGTGGATGTGGTTCCTGAGATTGCCAATGCCTTTATGGATGAATTGGAAACCAGCGGTGAGGAGTATGATAAGCTCGTGCTCCATCAGGCCAACCACTTTATGTTGAAGAAGCTTGCGAAGGCCATTGGCTTTGACCATAAGACCCAGATGCCGGTTTGTATGAACAAGTATGGCAATACTTCATCTGTATCCATCCCTATGACCATCTCTTCTGAACTTCAAGAACCTACTGATCATATTTTTATGATTGGTATGGGTGCTGGCTTGGCTTCGGGAATTGCTGATTTGAGTTTAAAGGGACTGAATAATTTGGGAGTTATTGAGAAAGTGTTGTAATCATGAAGATACTGATTATAGGTAATCGATGGCATCAATTTATAACAAATTATGTCCTTGCTTTAAGAGATGCCCTAGGCAATGATTTGAGAATTGATATCTTATCATATGATCATATTGATAAAAAGTATTCCACGGATGATTTGTATAATCACATATATGATTTGCACTTCCCATTGGCCGCTGTCTTACCTAAATATGTACGCATAATTATCCAACATATTCTTTTAAGATGCCAATTGAAAAATATTGGTAAGAATTATGATATTGTTCATATTCATTATGTCGAGAATTTCCTTTTAAGAGATAGTCGGTATCTTATCAAAACTATCAAGGGCCGATTAATGATTACTTTGTGGGGTTTGGATTCAAGGGTTCAAGGAAAACAGTACGAGCAGTTGGATAGGTGGCTTATGCGTTCGGACTGCATTACAATGGCTACTGAGGAAATGATTGGGGATTTCTATATAAAACATGGTAGGAAATATTCAAGTAAGATCTATCAATGCATATTTGGAATGCGTCCACTTGACTGGATTGAAAAGAAATGGGGTGTTGATATACTGGATATAAGAGGAACACTTGGATTACCTGGAGATAGTATAGTAATTGCCATAGGACATAATGCAAGGAGAGAACAGAGACATTGCGATATTATAGATGTTTTAGATAATAGCGGTCAATTAAGACAATATGCAGATAAACTTTGCTTTGTTTTAATGTTAACATATCCTCATGATTGGGATTATATTGCCAAAGTAAAGGGACGTGCTATGGAATCCCCCTTCAATTATATAATTGTAGATTCGTTTTTGTCTGAAGAGAATGTCGCATTGTATAGATTGTCTTCCGATATTTATATACAACTGCAACTTAACGATGTCCTATCCGGCTCCATGTTGGAATATCTATCGTGTAATGACATAGTAATTACGGGGTCATGGCTTCCATATCAAACCCTCGATAGGATTGGTGTCTTCTATAATACCGTGGATTGTGTCACGGAAACTCCACAGAAGGTGCTCCAGATTGTAGAGAATTTCGATAATTATAAACGAAAAGCGGAAAAGAACCATGATCTCATTATGAATAATTTTAAATGGGATTTTGTAATTAAAGATTGGATTAAAGTATATGAAACTATTTTGCAGAATAAAAAGGTTTGCTAAAAGAGTAAAAAACCATTTTTTCCCCCTTCCTGATAGATATATTAGGGGAAAGGTTTTTTACAGCAATACTGAGATAGATACACTTTTCCCTGAGCTGGTTGAAATAGGTGATAGATTTGTGTCGGCCCCTGGTTCTAAAATACTTGCACATGATGCATCACTCGTTCAATTCTGTGGTAAATATAGAGTACAGAAAACAACCATAGGGTCAAACGTTTTTTTGGGCGCAAATAGTGTTGTAATGCCTGGCGTTACAATAGGAGATAACGTAATTATTGGAGCCATGTGCGTTGTTACAAAAGATATTCCTTCCAATTCCGTTGTCGCCGGAAATCCGGGACGAGTAATTTCAACGCCAGCAGAATATATAGAGAAGTGCGAAAAGAAAGGGATTGTTTATTCGCCTGATCAAAGGGTCTTAAAGAAATTATTAAGTGGAGAACCTTTGTTAGAGGAAGATAAATTATTGATTGACACATCAATATTAAATCAGATTAAATGTACAAATACAGATTAGTATTAATTGGGGATATTACTCTTCCTGATAATATTTATGACACCTTTTCGAGTGATGGTTATTTAATAACAAAAACAGGAGGAGATGACTGCTATTTCGAAATGTCCGGAGAGAGCTTATATTACGCCCTAAAGGATATTGAAAGAAAATACAATGAGAATATGGGGGATTATAAGTCCCTCGTAATTAATGCGGTAAAAAAGAGAATTGAATACTGCGGAGGATTACTATTGCATAATAGTTTGGCTGGAAATGGCGAAAGTGATACACAATTAAGGGCTTCAAATTCTGCCATAAGAACATTATTAATGGCAAAATATGACGGTTACCCTGTTGATGATATTATTAAGGTTCTTCTAGATTATCATTTTAAATACTATTTTATCTGGAAGAAAGGGTATTGGTTTTGCCATGATGTGAGTGAAAAATCAGGTATTAAACCCAGAACTCATTTAAAGACAAAGGTATTAGGCAAGGAGCGTAGAAATACACTAACACTTAACACCCATTTAGACTCTTTGTCGACTTTATTGTTGGTGAAGAAATTCTACCCAAACATTGATTTGTCTTTCTCAATTGATGAGTATATAAATAAAGGAGTAGAATCATTAAATCAGCTCCTTGGGGTGAAGCCGAGTAGATTTAACTCTTTTTTTCAAGCAGTAGATAATTCTGTTGTAAAAAAAATCAATTTTAATGATTTGAGTAGAAAAGATAGGTTTTGGACAAGACTTATACATCCATTCCTTTTCAAGTTATGTATGCCGACAATATTCTTTAATAATGGTTTTATAGCAAGAGATTTAGCGGTCCTAAATATTCATATGGATTATCACGTGGTTAATGTTGTCGATTTTGCTCGTTTTATAAATCTCTATAACGAAACATCTTTCGAAAGAAGAATAGATATTGCTGACTTGTTAGGGAAATTGGATAAAGCAGTATCTTTAATAGAGAATTCTAAAAATATTAAGAGTTACTATGAGAGTAATGAGATGGCTGATGCTTGGTATGCAGAAATGTATTTTGCACTCGCAAATATTGATAATAAATACCTGATGAAAGCGAGGGAACTATCAGCCAAGAATATTTATAATACTTACTCTCCATTTTTTAAAGATTGTTTTAATGAAATTTGATAGCACTTTCTTACGCGATTATTTAAAAAGAGGTGGGGCGGCTGTTGTATTGTCAACGGCTGTGGTAAAAATAGTATCAGTACTCTTATCGGTTCTTGTTGTTAGACTAATGTCTAAGGATGAATATGCCATATTGACTTTTGTTTTGTCAGTATATTCTATCCTTATTGTCGTAGTTGGCTTGGGCGGCAATTACTCTTTATTACGTTTTGGATCAATTACGGATACAATGAAAATTAGATACAGTTATTTCCGATATACAATGAAATACGGACTATTATTGTCCTTAATTATTGTACCAGTTGTTATTGTTTATTCTTTTTTAATACCAGAGAATCTTATTGATGCCAGGATCCCTATTTGGATTTCCATTATTGCTGTCTTCTCTTTTTTCTTTCTAGAAACGTTACGTAGTTATTTTAGAATTCTAAATTTAAACAAGGTATATTCTGTCTTAAATGTTTGGAATTCTCTTTTAATGCTGATTTTAGCATTATTACTTACATGGTTGTTTCAAGTATATGGCTACGTTTTATCGTTGATTCTGGCATCCGTAATAACCTTCTTTTATTTTTATAGGCGTATACCTCGTACAGAAATAGAGGAGATAGATTTTAATAAAAGAAAATACTGGAGTTATGGTATTAACACCAGCATAGGCGCAATCGCAAATCAGATTATATTTTCGATAGCACCAATATTATTGGGATTCCTTCATGCTGATAATCACGCAATAGCATCTTTTAAAGTCGCTACCATAATTCCATTTGCGTTACTTACTTTACCAGGGATTTTAATGATATCCGACTTTAGTTACTTGTCGCGTAGCTATTTAAATGGGAGCGTGCTTATAAATTACTACAAAAATTATCTAAAGTTAGTAATGCCTATTTCGACCGTTGTCTTTGCTATATTACTTATATTTAGGGAGCCGGTCATTATATTCTTTTTTGGCAAGGACTACCTTGATTGCATCCCTATGTATGTTGCGTTTATGGCTGCGACATATGTCACTTATGTCTTCAGGAATCCCCTTGGCAATATACTCTTGGCAATAGGAAAAGCTGATTGGAATGCTTATAACACTTATTTCTTTTGTGCTTTTTATGTGTTACTCACTATTGTACTGTTCCCAATTATGGATTATTGGAGTGCCGTGCTCAGTTTGTGTTTGACATTTATTCTTTCCGGTCTTGTGTCTTTGGTTCTATTTCATAAATATCTGAAGACTATTCATTAATATGCTTCCTTACTTTATAGTATATTTCTTATTGATTCTTTCTTGTTTGGCGGGAATGTCATCCAAGAATGAAAGAGCTCTTGTGATTCCAATTGTTATATTGGCTTTGTTCGCAGGCTTTCGCTACTATGTTGGTGTTGATTATGGCGGCTATGTTGAACAATTCTATAAGGCGGTAGGATCAGAAAATCGAGAAATTGGATTTGATTTTGTCACTGATTTACTTATTGCAATTGGAGCTAAACCTCAGTCACTATTTCTTGTATGGGCTATTGTTATGCAAGCAATGGTATACAAGTATTTCCGGAGATATAATTATAATGTATGGCTATCTTTAATGATCTATTTCTGTGTTTCCACTTTTTATATAGCCACCTTTAATGGGATTAGACAATATCTGGCCATTGCTGCCTTTATGTTGAGTTTTTCTTCCATTATGGAAAGAAAATTCCTCTGCTATTGCTTGATATATGTAATAGCAGTTTTATTTTTCCATGAATCCATATTAGCTTTTTTCCCCCTATACTTCATATTACATAAAAAGTGGTCCATCTGGATAAAGGTAGCACTTTTCGCGGGAGCTTTAGTCGTTAATAAATCCATCGATCTTATTCTTACATATACGCCATATTTGGCGTATACAACAAAAGAAAGAGAAACGGAGCTCAGTATATTTACTTATATATTTTTAGCTATTTCACTTCTGTTGACATTGTTAGAGCCACTTATTAAGGATTTTAAAGATAAAAGATTATTTTTCAATATTAACTATATTAATCTTTTACTACTTCTCCTGGTAATCATTCAGAGTGAGGGCATTATGAAGCAAATCATTTTGAGAATGAATAGTTATGTTTTATTCTCATATATTGTATTTCTCCCTGCTCTGATAAAGCAAATAAAAGGAAAGCAAGTAAGGATGCTTGCTTATATAGGGCTTAATATAGGCATTTTACTCTATCTGATTAGAACTGTTGCATTCCATGGGCAGGAATATATGTTGGTGCCATATCGTATGAGTTTTGAATTGTTTTAATTATGAAAATGTTGAAAACCGGGAAGGTTAGTGTAATAATACCGACCTATAAAAGGCCTAATGAACTTAATAGGGCGGTAGAGAGTGTCCTTAAACAAACTTACTCAAATGTTGAGGTTGTAGTAGTTGATGATAATAATGACGGCGATGAGTATCGTATTTATACGGAGTCTCTGATGACTAGATATGCGGAGGATAAGAGGGTTAAATATCTCAAGCATCATAAAAATATGAATGGCTCTGCTGCACGAAACACAGGAATATCATATTCTGATGGAGAGTATTTAGCTTTTTTAGATGATGACGATTTCTTTTTAAAAGATAGATTGGAGCACGATCTAAGCATCCTTCAAAGTAGCGAGGATGATATTGCAGGCATTTGTTCTGGCTATTTGAAAAAATACAAGAAACATATATACAAGGTCGGAGCGGTTACACGTGTAGACAATAGTTGTTATAGTTTGCTCTCGGGACAGATGGACTATGCTGCTGGTTCTACTCTTTTAGTAAAGAGGAGTGCTGTAGATTCTGTAGGCGGCTTTGACACCTCATTTTATAAACATCAAGACTGGGAGTTTTTAATCAAGTTATTTAGACATCACCGGATTCTGGCAACAGATCATATCGGTGTGGTTATTTGTACTGATGGGTACAGAAATAACACCAACACGGAAAGACTCATCAGTATTAAACAATTCTTACTTACAAAATTTACAGACGAATTAAAATCATTGCCAAAAGAGCAGTACGATGATATTGTTCGTAATCAGACTATCGAGGTGTTCCATTCGTTCCTTCAAAACGGCAACTTGAGAAAAGGTTTATCATATTTGAGAACAAAAGGATATAATCTGAAAGATGGCGGAACCATTAGTGCGATGTATTATTATATCGGACATTATATCCCGCAGGTGAAGTATATAACCATGGTGCTGTATGGTATAAAGAATAAGAAATACATGAGTTATATAAATGCTTTAGAGCATAAGTGACAATATCTTATAATATTCTAACAACCTTAAATCATGGATAATTTAGATGGTATAAGCGAAAACCAATATAGGAAAAGATTTGCTGTCATTATGTCGCTATATAAAAGCGATATTTTGGAATATGTAAAACTTGCAACAGATAGCATCCTTAATCAAAGTTATTCTAATTTCGATTTTTTTATTCAGTATGACGGATTTGTTCAAGAGGATGTAGATAATTATCTTTCCAATATACATGACGAGCGAGTCTATATTAATAGAAGAGATGAGAATAAGGGACTTGCGTACTCCCTAAATGAATTGCTCGGAATTGTAATGTCTAAAAATTATGAGTATATCGCTCGAATGGATGCGGATGATATCTCTTTACCAGAAAGGTTTGAGAAACAAATTGCATATATGGATTCACATATAGACTGCGATGCCTTGGGGACATGGGCTATTGAGATAAACTCTGATGGAAGCGAGTATTACAGGAAGCAAATGCCTGAAACTCATGAAGGGTGTTGGAAGCAATTCATGATAAGGGACTGTATGATTCATCCTACTGTTATGTTCCGCAGGAGTTATATAGAAAAAGCTGGCCTGTACTCACTTGATACATATTTTGGGGAGGATACAATGATGTGGTGTCAGGGGTTCGCTAATGGATGTATATTTGCAAACCTGCCTGAGTACTTATTCAAATTCCGCTTAAATGATGACTTCTTCAATCGTCGTAGAGGATGGAAACACGCAAAAGCCATTCTCAAATTACGTTGGAAAGTGAATAAAAAGTTGCACTATCCGATCAAGTCTTATTTATACGCGTTTGCTTATACAGGGGCTAAGATGATGCCGACAAAGGTACTTAATATAATATATAAAAAGGCGAGATAACCATTATGAATATGAAACTTAGGATTATCCCTTTCTCTCTGCTATATATGACGGAGACAGAGGCTAAAGAGATAAGAGAAACTATTCTCTCTGGTTGGATTACTACTGGTCTTCGTACAAAGAAGTTGGAGCAGCAGATTAGTGAGTTTGTGCATACAGAAAAAACGGTATGTCTCAATTCTGCTACTGCTGCTATGGAGATGGTGCTTTCTCTGCAGGATATTAACCCAGAAGAAATGATAGTTTCTTCTTTTACTTATATAAACTGAAAGCAGCTTTCCCAGATGAGGTATGCGAACTTTGGAATACGTAATAAATTAGTTTTAAAGAAAGCATAAGTGCGCAATAGTATAAGAGTGTCACAAAACAATAACCAACAGGCATTTCTGACATTGGTAAGAGCAGGTCTTTGGGAAACAGAAGTTCAGCTCTTTCAATACGGAGTTATAGACTTCAAAGAAATATACCGCTTGGCTCAGGAGCAATCTGTAGTAGGATTGGTAACATCTGGATTAGAATATGTGACAGATGTGGCGGTTTCAAAAGATATAATTCTATCATTTGTAGGTGCAACCCTTCAATTAGAGCAGCGCAACAAAGAAATGAATGCTTTTATTGCCAGCCTTATATCTGACATGAAAGCCGCGAACATATACGCAATTTTGGTAAAAGGTCAAGGCGTTGCTCAATGTTATAATAGACCACTTTGGCGTTCATGCGGAGATGTCGACCTTTTGCTGAGTAAAGAGAATTACACAAAAGCATTGAACTTGCTGCTGCCATTAGCTTCTAAAGTGGATGAAGAAAATCCTATTAGCATTCATCAAGGATTAACGATAAACAATTGGGCTGTTGAATTACATGGGTCACTCCGTGGACGACTATGGAAAAGTCTTGATGAAGTGTTGGATGAGGTACAAGAAGAAGTGTTCTGTATTGGAGCCATTAGATCATGGACAAATAATAAAGAACAAGTATTTCTTCCCAAGGCAGATGAAGATATAATTTTTGTCTTCGCACACATTCTTCAACACTATTTCCGGGGTGGCGTGGGGTTGCGGCAGATTTGTGATTGGTGTCGTATATTATATACATTTAAGGGCACAATAAGTCATAATTTACTGGAATCAAGACTGGAGAAAATGGGAGTAATGTCAGAATGGAAGGCTTTTGCTGCGTTGGCTGTCAATAACATGGGTTTACCTTCCGATGCTGTCCCCTTTTATTCCCCAGCCGAGAAATGGCAAAAAAAGGCAAACCGTATTTTGGAGTTTTCTTTAGAAACAGGTAGTTTCGGCCACAACAGGGATAATAGTTATTATGAAAGGCATTCTTATTGGGTAAAAAAAGCAATATCATTTTGGAGACATACAGCAGATAGTTTTAACCGTTTAATGGTATTCCCGAAAGATTCAATTAAAGTTTGGTTTGGAATGGTTAAAGAAGGACTCCTTGAAATAAAAAAAGATAATGAAAAAAGATAGTGGAAAGAATATTATTAATTTACTCCAGAAGTTTTTAGAAAATGAAGCACGGTCGTGCTCTATGGATTATGGATGTGTCACACCACTATATGTTTATAGAATGTGGGGGCATTGCTATTGATGAGATAGCAACGATATGATAATGATATAAGATGTATATAACAATCAGGCCAACAAGATTGTCAATGAGCAAATTTGTCTGGTGCTGGGAAGAATAAATGATAACGATTATTAGCAATAATACAATATGTTTAATTTAGACAAGTTTATAAGTGATTCGGTTACGTTTAGGCCGGAGAGTATGTTTAAGGGGGATATCGAGGCAAATGCTGAAAAGCTCACTCTGGAAATAAAGGATAAGAAGGTTTGTGTGATCGGTGGAGCAGGTTCTATTGGATCCAGCTTCATTAAGGCAGTGCTGCGGTTTGAGCCAGCATCTGTGGTTGTGGTTGACCTGAATGAGAACGGGCTGGCAGAGCTTGTTCGCGATGTGCGTAGTACAAACGGTCTCTACGTGCCAGATGAATTCCGCTGCTATACTCTGAATTTTGCAGACCCTATCTTCGAGCGAATCTTCCGTGAAGAGAAGGGGTTTGATATCGTAGCGAATTTCAGTGCACATAAACATGTTCGTTCGGAGAAGGATAGGTATTCGGTACAGGCGTTGATAGAGAACAATGACATCAAGGCCAAGAAACTGATGGATCTGTTGATAGTCTATCCTCCCAAGCATTTCTTCTGTGTTTCTACGGATAAGGCAGCTAATCCCGTGAATATTATGGGCGCTTCTAAGCGCATTATGGAAGATTTGGTAATGGCTTACAATAAGTATTTCAAGGTTACGACCGCTCGTTTTGCTAACGTGGCTTTCTCTAATGGTTCTCTTCCTGATGGATGGATTCACCGTTTGCAGAAAAAACAGCCACTGGCTGCGCCAAGCGATGTGAAACGTTACTTCGTCTCGCCTGAGGAGTCTGGTCAGATTTGTATGTTGGCATGTATCCTGGGTAATGGGGGAGAAGTGTTCTTCCCGAAGTTGGGCGAAGATCAGATGCTGACTTTTTCTTCTATCTGTGATAAGTTCGTTACCGCCAATGGGCTCGTTAAAGATCCTTGCAGCAGTGATGATGAGGCCAAGCGCAAGGCCGCTGCACTGAGATGGGATGATAACAAATATCCGACTGTTTATTTTGGTTCTGATACAACAGGAGAAAAAGCATACGAAGAGTTCTACGTGCCTGGTGAGAAAATTGATATGCAACGCTTCAAGTCGCTGGGTGTTGTTCGTCAGACCACTCGCCATAAAATGGATGAGGTGAATGTTTTTTTCGATAAGTTGGAAGAGATTTTTGCCAAAGAGAACTTTACAAAAGCGCAAGTGGTTGAAGCCATTAAAGAGTTTATTCCGAATTTCGAACATGAGGAGAAAGGTAAGAACCTTGACCAAAAAATGTGAACCATGCTAAAAGTATGTCATGTGGACTGCTACTAAAGGGCATGTTAAATATTTTACTGCAAATAGGTATCATGAAGACTTCGGGAAATTAAAACTGGTGAATGTCAGGTAAGACCTTAATGTATCAAGTGATTTTGTAAAATCATAAAAATATAGAAGAATTATGAATATGAAACTTAGGAATATTCCTTTCTCTCCGCCAGATATGACGGAGAGTGAGGCTGCGGAAGTGAGAGAGGCGATACTCTCGGGTTGGATTACTACTGGTCCAAGAACCAAGAAGTTGGAGCAGCAGATTAGTGAGTTTGTGCATACAGAAAAAACGGTATGTCTCAATTCTGCTACTGCTGCTATGGAGATGGTGCTGCATCTGCTGGGTATAGGCCCTGGGGATGAGGTGATTGTTCCAGCATATACCTATACGGCTACGGCATCAGTAGTGCAGCATGTAGGGGCGAAGATTGTTTTTGTCGATTCGCAGAAGGACAGCGTGGAGATGGACTATGCCCAGCTGGAGCAGGCCATCACGGAGCGGACGAAGGTGATTTCGCCAGTGGATCTGGGTGGCGTGGTGGCCGACTACGACCGCGTGTATGAAATTGTGGAACGCAAGAAGGGGCTGTTTAAGGCTAACAATGCACTACAGGCGAAGATTGGTCGCATCATCGTTTCTGCTGACTGTGCACATAGCTTTGGCGGTATGCGCAATGGCAAAATGGCGGGCGAGATAGCTGATTTCTCTTCGTTTAGCTTTCATGCGGTGAAGAACTTCACTACGGCTGAAGGAGGAGCTATGACTTGGAACCTGCCGTTTGGGAACGAGCAGGTTCAGGTTTCAGGTAGGGATTACATGCCAACTGTTCCTAAAAAGGAAGGCGAGACTTGGAATGAGTTGCTTTATCGTATAAGTCAGTTGTTCAGCCTGCATGGCCAGAACAAAGATGCGCTGGCAAAGACCAAACTGGGTGCTTGGGAGTATGACATCATTGGTCCGTGGTACAAGTGCAATATGACGGATATTATGGCTGCACTTGGTCTGGTTCAGATGGAACGTTATCCTAAGTTGCTTGAACGCCGCCATGAGATTGTTGCAAAGTACAATGACGCACTGAAAGATTGTAATGTGGCTGTTCTGAATCATAAAGATGCTGACCATTGCAGCTCGCACCACTTGTATCTGGTACGTCTTCTTGGGAAGTCTCGTGAGGAAACCAACAAGGTAATTGAGCAAATGGCAGAAAGGGGTATTGCAACTAACGTTCACTATAAGCCGCTACCCATGATGACGGCATATAAAGCCCTAGGGTTTGACATAAAGAATTATCCTAATGCCTATCATCTGTTTGAGAACGAGGTGACGCTTCCGCTGCACACGTGTCTGACGGATGAAGATGTGGATTATGTGATTTCTAATTTTGTTGATATATTGAAGAATTCGTGAAAAGAATATTTGATATAGTAGCGAGCGGATTGGGACTGATAGTACTCAGTCCGCTCTTTTTAGTTTTGGCTATCTGGATTAAACTGGATAGCAAGGGGCCGGTTTTCTATCGTCAGGTGCGTGTCGGTAGAAATAATAAGGACTTTCGTATCTTTAAGTTCCGCTCAATGAGAGTTGGAGCGGATAAAGGTAGCTTGGTAACAATCGGTGGCCATGACCCCCGTGTTACTAAGAGCGGTTATTTTATTCGTAAGTTTAAGTTTGACGAGTTGCCCCAGCTAATCAATGTATTCCTTGGTGATATGTCACTGGTGGGCCCTCGCCCAGAGGTGCGTCACTATGTGGACTACTGGACACCTGAGCAGATGCACGTGTTGGATGTGAGACCAGGTATTACTGATCCTGCATCTATTAAGTTCAGGAATGAGAATGAACTGATGGAAAAAGCAGAGGATCCTGAGAAGTACTACATCGAGGTCATTATGCAGGAGAAGATTAAACTATACATGGAGTATGTGGAAAAGCACAGCTTCTTCTATGATTTGGGCTTAATCTTCAAAACGTTTTGGGTGATTGTCAAAGAAAGATAATGGATAGACAAGATTTAATAAAGCGTTTGAGTGTCTTTCTGGAAAATGAAACTCGTTCATGCTCTATGGATTTTGGAGGCATTACCCCTCTCTATGTTTATCGCATGTGGAATGGTAGTGTTGCCCTTG
>ODAI010236018.1_pt1 | contig 16554 bp, 12 predicted proteins | sample 1539321 | NCBI WGS metagenome assembly ODAI01 (sample SAMN02144231, study PRJEB22623) | gut metagenome | biome: sheep rumen | host: Ovis aries | place: New Zealand | reverse complement strand
TCCTCATGCTTGGAAGTCTTGTGCGTGCCTGTCTTCATAACGGGCTTTAAAGCAGCACCTCTTCCGTACTTGGATGCGTGATAGAACGGATAGAAAATGGTCTGTCGCCACGCTGCTCCGCCGCTCTCTGTCATTATGGGAGCAATGACGTTTACGAGCTGTGCAAGGCATGCGATCTTTACTCTGTCAGCGTGCTTGATGAACTTGATCAGGGCAAGTCCGTCTGCTATCGCATCCTCATATGTATAGTGATCTTCAAGAAGATGGGGATGAAGTCCCCAGGGCTTTTTCTCCATCGTCTCATTGTCTTCCGCTGATGCGTGATACCAGCAGTTCCACTCGTCAAATGAGAGGTTGACCGTCTTCTTGCTGTGCTTCTTACCCTTGATGTAATCGCATGTCGCTATGACCGCATTGATGAATTCATCAACGTCATCAAGGCTTGCGAAAAAGTCTGCCGTATCACCGGCGCGGTTCTCGAAATACTGGTGGAGCGAAATGTAATCCACGTAATCATAAGCCTGGTCAAGGACCTGTGCTTCCCACTCGCCGAATGTAGGCATTCCGACACCGGAGCTTCCGCATGCTACGAGCTCTATCGACTCGTCCATCATCTTCATTGCCTTTGCAGTTTCAGCAGCAATGTGGCCGTATTCGACAGCGGTCTTCTGACCTACCTGCCAGGGGCCGTCCATCTCATTGCCGAGGCACCAGAGCTTGATGCCGTAAGGCTCTTTATCGCCGTGCTGTCTTCTCAGGGAAGCATAGTAGCTGTCCGTATCGAGGTTGCAGTATTCAAGGAGACTGAGCGCGTCAGGAACGCCTCTGGAACCGAGGTTTACAGCCATCATGACCGATGAACCTGCCTTCTTTGCCCACTTGGAGAATTCGTTTATTCCGACCTCATTCGGTTCAAGTGTCCTCCACGCAAGATCAAGTCTCTTCTTGCGCTGGTCCTTGGGACCGACCGTATCTTCCCAGAAATAATTGGATGCAAAGTTTCCGCCGGGATATCTTACTGTTGTAACGCCGAGCTCTTTGACAAGATCGATAACGTCTTTTCTGAAGCCGTTCTCATCAGCCTGCGGATGACCGGGCTCATAGATTCCGTCATAGACGGCGCGTCCCAGATGCTCGATAAAAGAACTGTAAAGTCTGTCATCGATGTCCGCGATCTTGAAGTCCTTCTCGATAATCATCTTTGTTTTTTCTGCCATGAGTGATCCTCCGTTACCGTTCTTTTATTCCACTTTGAAAATTAACACCCTGAACACATGTCAGGCAATGATTTTTCGTACGGGAAAATTGATTTATCCTCTTTTTCTATTCGCTATACACTTCTATGGTGCTATTATAACAAATATAATAAGTTAAACGAACGGAAAACAAGGTGCGGTTCATCTCAAATGATTGACATATTGTATTCAGGCTACAGTTACACCCACAAAAACGGGATCAGATTTGATACCTCGACCGTTCATGCCGGTTTTGACTGGTGGCTCCTTGTTTTCGCCCGCAGTCCGGTCTACTTTCCTTCTGATGAAGGAATGGTCCTGTGTCCCGCCGATACGATCATCCTTTTCCCTCAGAACACCCATAAGTTCTATTACTCACCCGAGGGTGAACCTTACACGAATGACTGGATCCATTTCAGGACGGATGAGAGCATGATCTCAGACTTCCCCCTCAAAGGAATTCCGTTCAAGCCTTCGGATCCTGACTATATACATAACCTTATGAAGCTCATCTCATGGGAAGCACAGGTCAACAGCAACCCGTCCAATCCGGTTATCCGCGACCTTTTCCATGCCCTTGTATCAAAGCTTTCAAGAGACGTGGCATCCCGCCATGAATCAACATATCTTCCGCAGCTCCAGAATCTGAGGAAAGCGATAACCCTGCATCCGGAGAATCCGTGGACAGTTGCCATGATGTCCGATTCCCTTAGCATCAGCCCTGCCCATCTGCAGCTCCTTTACAAAAACACATTCGGCATATCATGCATGAACGACGTGATCAGATGCAGGATAAAGCTCGCACAGGACAAGCTCTTGTATTCTGCCGACACGATAAGTTCAGTCGGAGAACAATGCGGATACAGGAACACCGAACACTTCTGCAGACAGTTCCGGAAATTCACCGGACTGTCTCCCCGGCAATACAGGATCAAAGCAATGCAAAATACAAACAGGGAGAAAGACTCTTATGAAGAAACAGGCATTTAACCCTTACCTGCCGTCATGGGAATATGTACCTGACGGCGAACCTTATGTTTTTGACGGCCGCGTTTACGTATACGGCTCACACGACTGTTTTAACGGTCACGTATTCTGCCTGAACGACTACGTCTGCTGGTCAGCGCCTGTTGACGATCTCGGCAACTGGAGATATGAAGGCGTTATATACAAAAGGACACAGGATCCTTTGAACGAAGACGGTCGCATGGCTCTTTACGCGCCTGACGTCACAGTAGGTCCTGACGGAAGATACTATCTGTATTATGTCTTAGACAAGGTTAATGTCGTATCTGTCGCAGTCTGCGATACCCCTGCAGGTAAATACGAGTTCTATGGCTTTGTCCGCTACAGCGACGGAACTCTTCTCGGCAAGCGCGAAGGCGACGATCCGCAGTTCGATCCGGGTGTTATCACAGAGAACGGCGTAACCCATCTTTACACGGGTTTCTGCCCCATCGGCGACAAGTCCAGACACGGTCCCATGCACACCGTACTTGATTCCGATATGCTCACGATCGTTAAAGGTCCCCGTTTCATCATGCCTTCACAGCCTTATTCCGCAGGAAGCGGATATGAGGGGCACGAGTTTTTCGAAGCATCATCGATCCGGAAAAGAAACGGCATCTACTACTTCATCTATTCTTCCGTTGTTCTGCATGAGCTCTGCTACGCAACTTCAGACAGCCCTGAAGGCGAATTCACCTACAAAGGTGTCGTCGTAAGCAACTGCGATCTCCACATCGACAGCTATAAGCCTGCAACCATGCCCGTCTACTACACTTCCAACAATCACGGAAGCATGGAAGAGATAAACGGCAAATGGTATATCTTCTATCACCGTCACACCAACGGAACGGTGTTCTCAAGACAGGGCTGCGCGGAGCCGCTCACCTTCAACGATGACGGCACGATCAACCAGGCACAGATGACTTCCTGCGGCCTCAACGGCGGTCCTCTCGAAGGATCCGGATGGTACGATTCCTACATCGCCTGCAACCTCTTTACAGACACGGAGAAGATGTACACAGGCGGCAACTGGGGCGCGGGAATGTTCCTGGGCTCCGAGTTCCCGAGGATCACCCAGGACGAAGCGGATGCCGACCAGAATACCGGAAGCGGTTATATCACCAACATGACAAGTTCATCCACAGCAGGTTTCAAGTTCTTCGACTGCAGGAACAGTAAAGTTACAAGGATCAGGGTCAGAGGTTACGGCAACGGTGTTTTCGAAGTAAGGACAAAGATCGGCGGAGAGATCCTCGGTACATTCCCTGTCGAAAACTACAACTACTGGACTGACGTTAATGCGGAAGTTAAGCTCCCCGACGGAACCAACAGCCTTTTCTTCACATTCAACGGCAACGGCAACCCGGATTTCGCAGGATTCGAGCTTACGGAGGAATAACAAATGCTTAGACAGACAATAATCAGGAACGGCAAAGTCAGAGGACTGCCGGGAAACGATCCGAGGATCACGGTTTATAAAGGCATCCCGTTTGCACAGCCCCCGGTAGGTGATCTCAGATGGAAAGCGCCTCAGCCCTGCGAAGACTGGGAAGGCACTTTGGAAGCTTATAATTTCGGACCGATCTCCGTTCAGGATCAGCCTGCGGTAGGAACAGACATCTACTGCAAGGAGTGGCACGTCGATCCCGATATTCCCATGAGCGAAGACTGTCTGTATCTTAATGTCTGGACTCCTGCCAAAACAACAGACGAGAAACTTCCTGTCCTCTTTTGGATATTCGGCGGCGGATTCCAGTGGGGTTACACCGCCGAGATGGAATTCAACGGCGAGAGACTTGCGCGCCGCGGTATCGTTGTCGTTAGCGTAAACTACAGGCTTGCGGCTTTAGGCTTTTTAGCTCACCCTGATCTCACGGCTGAATCTCCGGATGCTCCCGCGAACTTCGGCCTTTTGGATCAGCAGGCCGGATTAAGATGGGTAAAAGAGAACATCGCAGCATTCGGCGGAGATCCTGACAATATTACAATTGCAGGCCAATCAGCCGGCGGCGGAAGCGTCCTGAGCCAGATAGCAAACGAAGACAATTTCGGTCTCATCAAGGGCGCTGTCATCATGAGCGGCATGATCCGTTTTCCCGGCGACGGTGATGACATCCTCCTCCCTGTTACGCTTGAAAAAGCCGAGGCAAAAGGCAAGGAGTTTTTAAACTTCCTCGGAGTAAACAGCATAGAAGAAGCACGCAAACTCGATGCGTTCTTTATCAGGGACAAGTATGGTGAGTGGGCTCAGAACCACCCGAGATTTGCACCCGTTCAGGACGGCGTGAACTTTAAGACGGATGCGCTTATAAGCTTTGAGGAAAACAAGATCAACGGTATTCCCGTCATGGCCGGATACACGACAGACGAATTCCTTTTCGATGGTATCCATATCGTTGAGAAGTCAGTTAAGGAATCCTGTTCAAAAGCAGTAGCTTCAGGCGTTTCCGATCTTTATGTATATGAATTCGGCACGGATATCCCGGGCGAAGACAACCCCGGCAACTTCCATTCTGTCGATCTGTGGTTCTGGTTCGATAATGTCATCAAGTGCTGGAGACCTATGCGCGGAAGACATTTCGACTTAGCAAGACAGATGAGCAATTATCTCGCAAGTTTCGTTAAGACGCACAATCCCAACTGTTTGGATAATGACGGTTCGGAAATGCCTTTGTGGAAGCCTTACGGCAATGAAGGCAATCTGATGAAGTTCACATCGGAAGGAGCGGTATCCTCTTAAGAACCGCTCTTCTCCTCTTCTTCACCGTCATCGTCAGCTGCATCTTCATCAGCAATATCAGAGTCCGGTTCCTCAGCAGTTTCCTCGGAATCGGATTCTTCTTTTCTATAGTTATCAGGAGCGATCTTATTGCCGTACTGGTCAATACCGTCAAGCTTGTCAAACACAGGCATGTGAAGGCACGCGCAGACATACCATGGAAAAGAAATGCCGAATGCGACAAGCAGCGGGATGAATCTGTAATCGAAAAAGATAAGAACTCCGAGTCCAAAAAACAGTGCCTGCACCGCGAGCATTATAAGAGATCTTATAGGATGAACGATCAGAAGGATCCCTGCATTCTTGAAGATATCTCTGGTCTTATTGATGTAGTGTGCCTGCAGCGGAAAGACATAGAGCATAAAAGCATAAACAAGAGCAAATAAGACTATGGCAGCTGTCTTCATTGCTTCGGAAACGGAAGTGCCTATCTGTCTTGAATAGTAGAAGTTATAACCTAATGCAGCTTCAATAAAGAGAATTATCAGCCATATTACCGTAGCCTGCTTGAAATTCTTGCCGAAGGCCTTGAAGAACTCTCTGGTAACCAATACGTCTTCGTTATGAAGGATCTTATAGATAACAGTCTCCATCGCGCTCAAAGAAGCTCCGAACGTAAAGACCGGAAGACTGCAGACAAGGACCAGAATGTTGAGCCAGATCAAATCTGCCGCTCTGGTAAGTATCTGCATCAAAGGACTGTCATATCTGAATATATTCATGGAAAACTCCCGCTTAAAAACTAACGATAATAATACATTAAAGATGCTTTTTTATCTATCCTTTTAAATGTTTCAGGCGTCCCTTGCGGGGCGCCTGAAACATAAACCGTTGAAACACAAAGGACGTTATTTTATTCCTTAACACCGCCGATCGTGAGACCGGTAACGAAGTACCTCTGAAGGAACGGGTAGATACAGATGATCGGCAACATCGTAAGGATGGTGGCCGCGGCTCTGATCGAGTTAGGCGTTATCGTCGTACCGCCGTTCTTGAGGCCTTCAACTGAACCTGCAGACTTCATTGCCGTCTGGAGCTGCTTCATGAGCTCATACTGAAGAACTGTGAGGTTGTCACGCATCTTGTTGTAGAGCATTGCGTCGAACCATGCGTTCCACTGATATACTGCAACGAAGAGAGCGATAGTAGCATAAACAGGCTTACACAGAGGCGAGATGATGCTGTAGAAGATCTTGAAATAACCTGCACCGTCGATCTGTGCCGATTCCTCGAGAGATTCCGGAATACCATTCATGTAGTTACGGATAACGAGCATATTAAATGCGCTGACCGCACCGGGAATGATGTAAACCAGGAAGTTATTGATAAGGTGCAACTTCTGGAATGTGATGTATGTAGGGATAAGACCGCCGTTGACATACATGGTGATAACCCAGAAAAGTGAGAAGCTCTTCTTGAACAGGAATCTCTTTCTGCTGATTACATATGCGAGTATCGCATTGACAACGAGTGAGATCAAAGTTCCTAAAAGTGTTCTTAATACCGTATTGACGGCACCGTATCTGTAGCCCTCTTTAGCGAAAACCGCCTTGTAGTTATCGAGTGTAGGTGAATGCGGTATAAAGTGAACTTTATGAACAAGCGCATCGAAACCGTCGTTGAAAGAGAGTGCCAGAGTGTTGATGATCGGGTAAAGCGTAACAGCTAGGAAGATTACCATGAAAATGATCAGGAATACTTCGAAGATGATATCGCCGGGACCGTATTTTTTTAATTTCATAAGACAACTCCCTCCTTAGAATAACCGTTCGTCACCGGTCTTCTTGGCAATAAAGTTACCAAGGCAAACAAGTATGAGAGCAATAACACTCTTGAAGATACCTGCTGCAGTACCGAGAGAGAAGTCAAACTGAGAAATACCCCAGTCAAGAATGAATACGTCAAGGATCTTGGAAACATCAGAGATAACGTCATTGCCGAGGATGTACTGAAGTTCGAAACCTGCGTTAAGAACGTTACCGATATTGATGAGCAAGAGGATCATGATGGTCGGACGCAGAGAAGGAAGTGTGATATACCACATCTTCTGGAATCTTGATGCGCCGTCCATGTCTGCTGCTTCATAGAGTGAAGGATCGATGGCTGTGATAGCTGCGAGATAGATGATGGCGTTCCATCCGGTCTCTTTCCATACGTTCGTAAACGCAACTATCCACCAGAAATATCCTTTGACCGCGAAGAAATCTATAGCTGTCTCATTTCCGCAAACATTCATAAGGAACTCGTTGACGATACCGTCAGCAGAAAGAACCTCACGTACGATAGCCGTAACGATGATCCATGAAAGGAAGTGAGGCATGTAAGAAACCGTCTGAATGAATTTCTTAGCGATGAAGATCCTGACTTCATTAAGGAGCAAAGCGAAAGCTATAGCAGTTATAAAGTGGAATACGAGATTGATAACGCCCATTGCCAGCGTATTTCTGAACGCCAGATAGAACGTTTTGTTTTCGAATAATTTTTTGAACTTTTCCAGTCCGATCCACTGAGAGCCGAAGAAGCCCTTGGCCGGCTTGTAGTCCTGAAAAGCTGTTATCCATCCAATAACAGGAATATAGTAGAAAATGATTCCGTATATAAGAAGCAGAGCTGAGGATATAAGAAGGAATGGCTGTCTCTTGGCTTCGTCCAAGAATTTAACTTTCTTGTGAGCCTGAAGATCCTCAGGTTTGATTGTATTACTTGCCATAGAAAACCTCTAAAAGGGGATTTTGAGTCTGTTTTTGAGCGATTTTTAGAAAGAATAAGCGGCCATCGACCTTAAGTCTATGGCCGCCTACCCTGTTTAGATTACTGATAATATCGCTTTAGCGACAATTAAAAGTGATTACTGATTACTTCTTGGTAGCTGCTTCGTAAGCTGCAATACGCTTATCGAGCTCCTGCTGCATCTCAGCGATGAAGTCCTCAGGCTTGCATGCTGCATAAGCCTTCATGTACTCATCCCAAGTCTTATCGAAGTCCTTAGCCATAACTACCTTAGGAAGCCAAGCGTGCTTGCACTCGCCCATCTTTGTCCATGCGGTACCACCGGCTGTATCGGTCTTCATGTTGTTGGAGTAAGAATACATAGGATACCAAGGGCCAGCCTTATTAACGGAACCGAGGATATCGATGTATGTGTTAGCACCATAAGCCTCGAATACCTTCTTTACGGGCTCAGGGAGTGAATCCTTAAACTCGGAAGGCTGCTCAGCAGGCATCATAGCGTTCTTACCGTCTCTGGATGTACCAGACCACTGAGGGAAGTAAGAATATGTGCAGAGGTGCTTTGTCTTGTAGTTAGGATCAGCTGCGTTCTTGCGCTGCTCTTCTGTTCTGTAGTACAGACCATTCTCGTCAACCTTGTAGTCAACGTCCTTAACGCCCCAGAAACGGAGGTCATGGATTTCCTGAGAAAGGAGGTCGTCGATAAACTTGAATGCGCCTTCAACGTCCTTGCAGTCCTTTGTGATAGCGATACCGGAAGAAACATTGAGTGTACCGCCGGATGTATACCACTGGTTCTCCATACCCTTATCGATCGTAAGACCGAGAGGAATGTAGTTGTAACCGTACTTCTCTGTATCCTGTGTCTTGAATACGTCGTTTACTGTGTAAGCGAAATCCCACCACTGATCGCACATACCGAGAACAACACCAGTAGAAAGCTTGGAGATGTACTCATCGTATGTCTGTGTGAAAGCGCCTGTATCAACAACACCCTTCTGATACTCTTCGTTCAGCTTCTTGAAATATCTCTTAGCTGTAGGAGTTGTGTTGTAGTCCATGATCTTCTTTGTATTGACGTCGACCATGCAGGAACCGTCGTTCGGATAACCGTCGAGGAACTGAGGAGCGTTCTCGAGGCAGAAATAACGCCAGTCTTCGCAGAGCATTGTGTAAGGAATGTTCTTCTTACCGTCGTGTGTTGTAGGGTTAGCTGCATTGTAATCTTCGAGAACCTTGAAGTACTCGTCGAGTGTCTCGATCTTAGGATACTTAGCCCACTCAAGAACTCTTGCCTGGATCCAGAAAGCCTCACCGTTCTGTGTGGTGGTCTTGTCTTCGCCGTAGATGTTCTCGAAAGGATTCATCCAGTAGATCTTACCGTCTGACTGTCTGAACTGGCTCCACTCATAATCAGAGAAGAACTCCTTGATGTTCGGATACTTGTCAATGTAGTCATCCCAAGCGATGAGAGCGCCAGCCTCATACAGAGCCTTCATAGCGTCGCCGCCGTTGATGAAATCGGGATACTCACCGGAAGCGATGAATACGCCGACAGCTTCAGATGCCTGCTGACCAGCCAGCCAAGTCTCGTTGCACTTTGCGCCGATCTTCTCTGTGATGATCTTCTGGATCTCGTTGTCCTTGTTGATCTCGGTAGTAGCGGGTACTGCGAAGAATGCGCTGAACTCCTTGACCTGTGCGGGAGCTGCACCGGATGTCTCACCGGATGCTGCTGTGCCTGTAGTAGCGCCGGGTGTCTTTGTGCAGCCTGCCATAGCAGAAACTGACATCAAAGAAGCCAATGCGACTGCTGCAATTTTTGTCTTCTTCATAATTGGACCTTCCTTTCTATATTTTGTCCGTTGTAGTGATTATACAGAGTTGCTTTTGTGTAAAGCTCCGACAAATTCAAGTCAGACTCCCGACAAAATATAGAAAGTTGCACAATTAAATGTTCCGTCTGTACTTTGTCGGGGTACAGCCGTTTATCTCAATAAACTTGGAAACAAAATAATCTATGTCCTTATAACCGACTTCGGCAGCAATATCTGCAACTTTTCGGTCACTCTTGAGGAGCATTTCGGCAGCGGCATTGATCCTGCAGTTATTCAGGTAATCTTTAAAAGATATACCGTATTTTTTATGGAAGAGCTGTCCCAGATAAGAGCTGTTGATGTAGTACATCTTACCAAGATCTCTTAATGTAAGGTTCTCTGCGTAGTGTTCCTGGATATATCTTTCAACGTCTTTTAAGCCTCTGTGACCGGAATTCTTCTTAAGCTGGGTAAGGTAATCCGAATATTCGAGCGCGAAATTCTTGAAATGCTCCTTGAAATTCTTTCCGGGCACAAAAACGTCATCGCTTATATATAGAAGTATATTATCCTGTTCTACTGTCTCATCTATCTCTACTGCAAGATGGATCATCCTGAACAGGAAATAATTGACATTAAGATTAAGGAATCTGTTGAAGTGTGCGTTTTCCATATTCTCGAAAAGCTTGTCAACGCACCCGCATATCTCGTCATGATCGTGCTTGATGACCGCATTGACCAGATCGTCAGCCGCATCTTTATGTATCATCATCTTGGCCTGCGAATGCGGAACATACATTTCGTCATCGTAGGAATAGACTCCTCCGCCCTTCTGGAAGCTCCTGAAATAGCGGAGCTCGCATGCAGCGGAATATGAAGTGGCGAGTTTTTCAGTCTCGCTGACTGTCCTTCCGACAAGAAGGACAACTTCGATCGGGATATTCCTCATCGCAGCTTTTCTGAATTCCTCCAGGAATTCACGGTCCGTCTTTCCCGCTTCTTTAGCCATTTCCGAGCTGTAAAGGAATCCTATCTCATAATCTTCCTCAAAACCTTCGGCTTCCGGAAGCAGATGGTCACTGTATTTTCCAAGGTACTCACTGCAGTTCTCGATTATCTTCTTTTTGATCTCGGCGACTTCCTCGTCGGTCATTTCCTCGAGGCTCGCAACGTTTTCGAGCGTGATATGTATAAAATTCAAGTCCCCGCCTACAGCGAGATTCTCGCGCACATAATCGATCTGGTGCTGGTTGGATTTTCCGTTCAATATGGCAAGGATATACTGAACCAGGCAGGCGCGCCTTAATTTCTCGGTGTGTTCCTGCATGACGTTGTCAGCATCCTTTTTGACGCCGATCTTGCGCAGAAGAGAGACTAGCTGTTTCTGGCTTACCGGCTTTAACAGGTAATCGACCACACCGAGCCTCAGTGCTGTCTGCGCATACTCAAAATCAGAGAAACCGCTGAGTACCACAAAATCAGTATCGGCAGTGCCTTCCTCCTTGACCCTGCTGATAAGTTCAAGGCCGGTAAGTTCAGGCATCCTGATATCAACGATAGCCAGATCTATCTTTTTGCTTTTGATTATATTGTAAGCTTCAAGTCCGTTGGAAGCAGTGGCCGCGATCTCACAGCCGTACAGTTCCCAGTCGATAAGCATCTGCAGTCCCTTAAGGATGAAAGGTTCGTCATCAGCCAGTAGTATCTGTACTCTGCTCATTAGCTTCTCCTCCTTCATGCTGCTGAGATTCAAAGTGCTTCAGCGGCATCGTGATCTTTATATAAGTACCTATCTTCTCCTCGCTCTCGAAAACGAATTCAACATCGTCTCCTGCAATAAGCTTGGTCCTGAGGCATGCATTGAGTATTCCTATATGCTTATTTCTCTTAAGGTCGGCAAATGTGCATTCGTTCATCCTCTTCTGAAGACGTTCCGCGCTTGCTGTGTCCATACCTGCTCCGGTGTCCTCTACTTCGAGGATCAGCTTGTCTCCTGCAGCATGTGCGCTGATCATGATAACAACGTCCCTGGTCTTTTTCTCCGCACCATGAACGCATGCATTCTCAACAAATGTAGCCAGTGTCAGCTTCGGTATGGATGCATCGCTGACCTCATCCGTAACGTTAATAGAGAAAGTGAACCTCTCTCCGTATCTGTACTGCTGGAGCTTCAGATAGTTCTTGATGAAACCCATCTCCTTATGAAGCGGGATAACGTCCTGATTCCACTCGACGACGTCACGTTCAAGCGCGGCAAGTCGCTCGATCATCGCGGCCGTCTCCGTCTCGCCCTTGATAACGCTGTGCATCCTGAGGTTCTCAAGGCAGTTGAACATGAAGTGAGGATTGATCTGCATACGCATCGCAAGGAGCTCGGCCTGCTGCTTCTCGATCTCCGTCTCCTGATAAACGAGCTTATCGTCATATATCGTCTTGATGAGCTTTCTGTTCCTCACAACGAGGTCATTGTAGCTGTTCATTAGGTGAGCGATCTCATCGGTTCCTTCGACGTTATTTACCGTAACAAGAGCAACATTGTCAGTCCCGCTCTCGAAAACCTTATCGAGCTGCCATAGCCTGTTGGTAAACGACTTGTTTATTAGCCTCACCAAAAGAAGCGGAAGAAGGATGTTGATGGTAAGGAGCAGAATGACCAGCGGAACATGATTCTTAAGCGCGCCTGATACGACGTTGCTGTTCTCGGGAAATACCAGGATAGTATATGTCTTTCCCAGATACGTAAAGCTGGTGGTATAACCGGCCCTCTTTCTGTCAGCTTCATTGATCGATGAATAAGGGCTGTAGATGTTCGTCTGACCGTCTGTTGAGATAACGATCTTGTCACCGTCGCAGATATAAGCGAGCATACCGTATTTCTTTGACGAGAAGTTGGTCATGATCAAGGGATAGTCGAGATTGATGACCAGCATCTTCTTGACATACGGATTCTTCTGGTAATCAAGCCATCTGACAAGCTTTAACTGCTTGGTCTTCGTCTGTACGGAACCGCCCTCGTCATCTCCCATAAAATAGAATACGAGCTGTGTCTTCTGATCGTTTGATATGAATTCCCTGTACCAGTTGGTGTCCGTTACGGAATCTAAAGTAAATACGTTACCGCCCGAGACCAGGGTGTTATTGTCGGCAACAAATACGAGTCTCGACACGTTAGGCAGATAGAAAGCGGAATAGCCGTTATTGTGGATAAAATCAAAATACTGCGAATAAAAGTCTGCATTATCCGTAAATCCGGTATCGAGGAATTTATAGATCGCCGAATCAACATAAAGGTTGTTGGATACGTCCGCCGCGGTCTTTACCGATGCGATGAAGTCAGCAGAAACGTTGGTCGCAACATTCCTCATCTCCTCATTGAACTCGCTCCTCTCGTTCGAGATGATCATCGTGAGGATAACGCCGTCGGTCAGCAGCAGCGGGAAAACAACGCAGAAGATATACAGAAGCACGAGCTTCCTGTTGAGGGTCATGTTATTAAGCAGCCTGACTACCTTTTCCTCGAGTTTATTTTTCCTGATGCTGATCATAAAACTATTCTATCACAGGCTCTTGAGCACTGCGGTTATTATCATCTTCGACTCATCCTGGTCCTTGCTCAATACGTTGATCCCGAAAACAAGAGAAGCAGGTTGATCCTGCCAGTAATTCGTATAGCCGAGCTTCTTTATCATTTCAGCATCTTCGATCAAAAGCCCGGTCATTATCTTCGCATCGGAATAAGAAGAAAGGTCGGCATCCTTGCCGCTCAGGTCATAGCCGTGGCTTCTCCTGTATTCATTTATCATCTTCTGATATTCCTTCTCAGACATATACATCGGCGTGATCTTGGCATATTTCCCGGCAGGAAGCTCACTTTCAAGAGATTTGTAGAGCGCCGAACAGTCCGTGAAATACTCAAAGAAATAAGGCATGGCCGCCTTGTCGGTAACCAGCACGTTTGCACCGGAATAAAGCGATGTCGTTGCGGCCTGGTTCTCGTAGATATCAGGCTGCTGGCCTTCTTTATTCACCGTGACATAATTGTATGTCATGAGATTCGGGTGCTTAAATCCCAATTCCCTGACGATCCCGTCATAGTATTCCTCAGTGTGGGCAAAATTGCCTATCGATATTATCCCGCAGTCATCAGAAGGCTTAAAGAAGAACGTATATATCAGGAAGACCGTGGCAACCAGAGCAACGACTCCCGCGACATAGTATTTCCATGTATAAGACACGTAGTTCTTCCACTCGGACTTCGTTTTTCCCAGAAACTGCTTCTCATTTGCCCTGGCTTTTGCTGCTTCTTCCCTTAAGTCCCTGTTGCCCGTGGCTATATCATAAGCTGCAGAAAGATCCGCTATCTTCTGCTCTGCATCGTCACCGCGCATCGTCCTGTATTTCTTGGACAGCTGCCAGAATCTGTTCTCAAGTGCTTCTTTGTCACAGTCTACAGGAAGTCCCATATATTCCAGGGCTTCTTCCCTGGTCATTTTGGTAACTTCTTCGCTGGCTCCGTCTTCCGGAAGTATTTCTGCTTTATTCTTTTCCGTACTCATTATTTGTTCAGCCTCCGATAAGCTCTTCGTCCATCGCGAAAAGCACTCCGTTGATCTCTCTGATATCGTACCTGCCGTTGATTATGAAATACATCAGGACCAGATCGCCCCTGCTTCCGTCTGACAGGGCATAACCCGCCTTCATAAGAAGACTCTTTGTCTCCTCGATGTCCAGCTTAAGGGCGATCGCAAAGGCAAGCACCGTTTTCTTCCCCGGGTGGTAATGTATGTCGCTCCTGATCTTTGAGAAAAGCTTGCGGTCTACATTTGCTTTCTTGTAGCATTCCGCGTCAGTCATCCCCCGCTCATCGATCTTGCGGAGCAGCATCTGGGTAAAGCTCTCGTCGATCCTGCTGTCTATAAATTCATTTATGCTCTCTTCATCACTTGAGGAAGCCATACGCTCGGCAGAAGCCTCGCATGCTTCATCCTTCGCCATGATCCCCATGGCTTTGAAACGGTTCTTTTTGAGCGGACCTGACTTTAAAGTTACCGCTGGCGCAGACGCTGCCTCACCGCACATCATATTGTCATTGACCGTAAACGTGTTATAGCGCGAATCTACGAACTTAATGACATCAGCAAGCAGTTCATTACTTACTTCAATGCGGTCTGTATCTCCCATCGTCTCTTATTCCGTTCCCTTCATGGAAGATTGGAGCACGGTCATTCCGCCGTCTTTGCTCTTGAGAACCAGCCATTCCGTACTGTAGTTACCCTTTACCGCGCGGAGCCTGTAATAAGGGAAGATATCGCCTGCGACGCAGTTAAACTGGTAAATGGTCCCGATCTTGGTCTTTATATTGAATACCTCTTTTTCAGGAGCAAAGGAATCGGTATTCATGTCCCAGGAACCCTTCTCGAGTATCACCGTGACATCATCGGTATCGGCTGTAAATCTCATGTCCGTACCTTCTCCGCTATTGAGAACATAAACGACATTTCCGAGATTTGTATATTCGATATTATTCGGATCAGGATAGATGTTGATAGAGAATTTTCCTGCCACCTCCGCTATACCGGCCGAGGTCGAAGGAGTTGCACCTTCACCGGTGCAGTCGGTCCACTTGACTTCCTTTGTGGTAAAGTCTTTGGTATTGGTGAGGGCATTCATACGCTCATCCGTGATCTCTTCTGCTCCGAGCGATTTAAGCTTGGAGACGAAATTCTCTTCATAAGACTTCTGGTCCTCCGAAGGAGAATATCTTCCGACGGATACAAGCGTAAGTCCGGCAGATACATATTCACGGATAAGGAAATCGTCAGGGATCGCATGATACCCTTCTATGCTCTCTTCCGGAGAAAGATGCTTGACTATCTCGGCAGCCATAGGACCCAGATAATCGCAGAACGTAAAGACTTCCTTGCTCTTTCCGCCGTCCTCGCCCTTAATGAGCACCATCTTATATACACCCTTAAAAGGCATCGTATCCGATTTGAGATATCCGCTCTCATAGACCTTGAACTCACCGGGGACATTCTCTTCTATAAGCGAATTCATTACGAGATTGCCGTCTTCATATCCGATAAGGCAGATGACAGATGCCTGTGTATGGTCAAGAGAATCAAAGCTTAAAGCCATCTCACCGACTCCGTCTCCTCCGCAGTCAAAAATGGCATAACTTGCTTTCGAGCCCGAAGCGGCATCGAATCTTAAAGCCTTCTTCAGTTCATCAAGGTTAAATGTACCGTAAGCGAGATCAAGATAGCTTTTGCCGACGTCCTTTTCAAAGCATCCGGAAGTGGACACCTTGATCTTTCCGAGGATGAAATCCGCATATGCCTTTACGGCTTCCTCGTTCCTGTCCGGAGCAGTCGTCTCGGTAGGAGCGGTCTGTGTCATTTGAGCGGATGTTGCGGTAAATGAAGGATTCCAGTCAGAAGGCAGCGCCGGAAAATACGAGCATCCGGTGAAAAGGAGCGCGTTTACTGTTACGCATGCTGCTATAACGGCAGCCTTTCTCTTCATTTGGTCTTTCCTCCATGCAAAGCAATTATCTTAATATTTTATCAAATAAACGCGCGCAAAACAAAAAGGGTGTACATACGAAAAGCGGGGAACTGCAGTTTTTATACGTGCATTTCTATCGAAAAACGCCTCCGAATGCCTTAGCGCACGGATATTTTCTTCAAAATAGCTGTTTTCGTATGTATGCCTTTTTCCCGGACGGCAATGCCTCGACGGCCGGTCACGAAAAAGGGCTGCCTCGTTCTGTGAGACAGCCCTCGTTATGATTTATTCTTTGTTCTCAGGATCAGAACTTGCCTGCCTTGGCAGCTTCCTCAACGGAAACAGCTGTGGAAACAGTCATACCGACCATCGGGTTGTTGCCTGCGCCGATAAGGCCCATCATCTCAACGTGTGCAGGAACAGAAGAAGAACCTGCGAACTGAGCGTCAGAGTGCATACGGCCCATCGTGTCGGTCAT
>ODAI010890716.1_pt1 | contig 16557 bp, 15 predicted proteins | sample 1539321 | NCBI WGS metagenome assembly ODAI01 (sample SAMN02144231, study PRJEB22623) | gut metagenome | biome: sheep rumen | host: Ovis aries | place: New Zealand | reverse complement strand
TACGATGCTGCCGGGTGCAAGGGTAGGACGGATGCGGCTTGCAAGGCTGCCGTCTTTGTTCTTGAAGGTAGAGGACAGGCAGATGAAGGTCTTGCCGCCCTTAGAGCCGTAGGCACCCAGGACGAAATCGAGCTGGCCGCCGGCACCGGAGATCTGTCTTGTGCCTGCGCTCTCTGCGTTGACCTGCCCGTAAAGGTCGATATCAATGGCATTGTTGATGGAGATGAAGTTGTCGAGCCTGGAGACTCTGTCATAGTGGTTGACATAGTCGACGGAAGCGGACTTGATCTCGGGGTTCTTGTCGAGATAGTCATACATCTTCCTTGTGCCTGCGCCGAAGGCAAAGGTCTGCAGGCCGCGGTCGAAATTCTTGTGCGCGCCGGTGATCTTGCCGGCCTCTGCGATGTCGACGAATGCATCGACATACATCTCTGTGTGGATACCCAGATCCTTGAGGTCGGACTCCGCGATCATCTTGCCGATGGCATTGGGCATGCCGCCGATGCCCAGCTGGAGGCAGGCGCCGTCCGGGATGCGCTCAACGACAAGTTTTGCAACGGCCTGATCGATCTCTGTGCCGGGTGCTGCGGGCGGGAATGCATCGATGGGCTCGTTGTCAGTCTCAACGATCATATCGATATCGTCGATGTGAATATAGGCGCTGCGGTCACCGAGACAGATCGGCATGCTCTCATTGACTTCGACGATAACCTTCTTTGCAACCTGAATGACAGCGTAAGCATGGCTGGCGCTGGGACCGAGGTTGAAGTAGCCCTTGTCGTCCATGGGGCCGACCTGCATGATCGCCACATCGACAGACTTCACGTTCTCCAGATAGTAGCGGGGAAGCTCGGAATATTTCAGTGCGCAGTAGAAGGCAAAGCCCTTGGCGATGGCCTTGCGCTCAATGCCGCCCATATGCCAGCTGTTCCAGGTCATATGTGCTGCGGGATCTTCAATCTTGAAAATCTCGGGCTCATGCATCAGAATTCCGCCATAGAAGTTTACATCATAGAGGTCCGGAAGTCTCTTTGCGAGTTCCTTGTCCACTGCCCTGGGGGTCGTCGCTGTCCAGGCGTAGTCAACCCAGTCACCGGACTTTACGACTGCAGCCGCATCAGCCGCACTCACGAGCTTCTGTCTGTACTGATCCTGATAACTCATGCTTTTTTCTCCTTTGCATTATAGTGGTTTATAAGATACATCCGGTTTCCGACCGCAGCACGCAGATGTGAAAAATGATAGATAATCTGCGTACTACAGGCAGATACTTGTTAAAAATATACAGATTCTACATTGAATTATACTGAAAAAAAGTCTCTGAAACAACTTGTGTTTCCCGAAACACACAATATAATGCAAATAATATTCAGAGGTTTTTCTCTCATGGGAGTTCGCGTCTTCCTTTGAGAGAAAAAGCCGGCTGACTCATGTATGAAGACACGAGTCAGCCGGCTGCTTTTTTTAATAATATGCTTATCTGCGGATGGTCTGCATAATGATCTTCCGGTCACATATAGGACTCCACAATAGCCTCATAGAACATGTTGCCGAATTTATAGATCCATCCGCCATTCTTTTTGATTGCGTACAGGTGCATGAAGCGGACCTTCTCTCCGCCGGAATGCTCCTTGGCATACTCAATCGCCAGATTCTCCGTATGTTTTTTGCCATTATTTGCAATATAAGTCAGATAGCCGGGACCGTAATTGTAAGACTGGATCAGTGCTTTGTCATCTTTTATGTCCAGATTGTGCGCTATTTCGATCAGCGCGGCATAATAGATACAGGCCTGTTCTATTGATTCCTCCGGCCCGAGGGAATTCCTCTCAAGGCCCTTGGATTCACTGGACTGCATGACATCGCTTCCCTCGCCCTTGGTCTCTGCCATCATGATTGCCAGCAGGGTGTCCGTATACTTCTCTATTTTTTCCTGCTTGGCATATTTTTTGACCAGATCTTTATAGCCGAGCACTTTTTCGGAGAGGGTACTCTGCGCCCAGGCCTGGTGATTTATAACCTGTCTGCCTGCAAAAACAAAAGCAAGAACGAGGATCAGTACCAGAGCTGCCGCAAGGATTCTCTGCCGCCTGGCGATCCGGATCCGCTCCTCGCGTATCTGCGCACGGCGTTTTCTGCGCTCCGCCTGCCTGCGCGCTTCCAGCCTGTCCTGCTCATCCGGATCTCTGTTCAATTTTTCTGTTTTACCTATTGTATTCTGATCCGGTTTCGCGATCCCCGCATCTGTTGTTTTTCCGGGGACCTCATTTTTTTTCCCCGCTCTTTTGGTATTCCCCTGAGCGGAGCTCTCTTTTATTGCCATATTGAAATCTCTTTCCGTTGATTTTAGCCGGTGAACTGTTTCCTTCGCTGTGCTGCCGTCTCCCGGAATAATATTTTTCATTGCTGTACGGATTTCAAATCATCATATCTGCAAATCACAGCGTCAACGGATCAAAACTCCACTTCTGTCATTATAGTAAGGTCCGAATCCTCTCTCATACCGCGCATCATCGGCACGAGCCTCCGGAAATGCTCGGTTGCATTGTGCTTGTCAATCGCTTCCTGGTCACGCCAGAACTCGACAAAAGTAAACATCCGGGGATTATCCCTGCTCACATTCAGGGAGTAGTGGATATTGCCTTCCTCCGCGGCAGATTTCTCTACCAGCTCCTTCATAAGGTTTTTAAACTCTTCAACTTTATCTTCTTTAATCAGGTTTTTTGAAACAATCTTGATCATGATCAACCTCCTCACGTCATCTTCATTCAGGGTGTAATAAAGATTATATCACAATCAAGTGCATCAGGCTATTCCATCGTATTGTCCGCCCCTGTTTCTTCTGCCTCCCCCTTCACAGGCGGAATGATCTCTTCTTTCTGCTGCTCTTCCGCCGCAGGGACAGGCGGGATCTGCTCTGCTTTCTGCCGCTCTTCCGCCGCAGGGGCAGGCGGGATCTGCTCTGCTTTCTGCCGCTCTTCTACCGCAGGGGCAGGCGGGATCTGCTCTGCTTTCTGCCGCTCTTCCGCCGCAGGGGCAGGCGGAACATTACGATTCTTCTTTTTGCGATGGAAAAATCCCTTTTCACGGCCTTTTCCGCCGGCAGGGACGTTTGCGGCACCGGGAACACTGCCTGCGCCGCCCGGCGCGCCGTTCATTCCTCCGGGAAAGCCGTTTCCGGGGAAGCCGGGTCCGGGGAAAGCGCCGGGATAGGGTGCGCGCCCGGGTCCGGGACCGGCGGGAATGCCTGCCTGGCCTGCCATGGCAGCCTCCCTGCGGGCCGCCATCATAGCTGCACGTTTTTCTTCACTGCGTCTGATACTGCGGCGGGAAACCTTTACAAGTACAAAGATCAGAATCGCCAGCATGATCAGGAAGGGGAAAGAACCGACGATAAACAGGAGCACATCCTGCCAGAATTTCACAAATCCGTCAATGGCCCTTCCGAAGGCACGCTGCAGTTTCTCGCCGTAAGTGGTTTCCACTACGGTCTCGGAATATTCGAAGACTTCTTCAAGGCTTATGTAAACAGTGGAAAAATTGACATCCCTGTCCATACCCGTGAGAGTCGTCGTCTCATTTCCCAGCTCACGTTCCACTTCTGTCAGGCGTTCCTCAACCGCGATCATCTCCTCGATCGTCTCCGCCTTATCCATCATCTCCAGCAGACGGTCACGCTCAATTTCCAGGGCTTTTTTGGATGCGTCGTGTGTCGCATAGGAAACACTGATGTTCTGGGCGTTGATCGAAGTATTGATCACCTGTCCGTCATTTTCCAGATCCTTCATAAAGGCATCAAACTGTTCCGCAGGGATTCTCGCCGTAATGTTGAGCGAACGGCGTGTGCGCTCCGCGCTTGAACCGCTCCTCTCCCGATAATACCAGTAGGGATCTTCGTTTCTGCTGTCCTCGCTCTCTATAAAGCCTCCGTATTTCTCGATTTTTTCATGTACGCTCTGAGAGGATTTGTCATACTCAAGGGTCTGGAGAGAAATATTGCCTGTGTAGACGATTTTACGGTTTGAGGACTCCAGGTCTGCCTGCTCTACGCCTCCTGCTCCTGCGTCAGAGTCCTCCCCGCCGTATTCGCCCTCAGCATAAACTTCTTCATCACTGTCTTCCGCTGCAGCCGTATAATCATAGTTGTCTTCATCATACGCAGCATTCGCCCCCCTCTCCGAGCCATTTTCCCTATAGGAGCTTTCAGTCGCCGCGCTGTTATTCTTTGCCGCCCCGCAGGCGCTGAGCAAAAAGACAAGCGCCAGGGCACAGGCGGCTGCCTTTTTAAGTGATCTGATTCTTCTGCTATCCTCTTTCTTTCTCATAAGCATCTCCCTTCCGGAAATCCGGAGAACTGACTTCCGTTTTCCTGTCTCTTTCCGGGGAAAGTCCGATCTTCTCCCGACACTCTGTAACTATGTTCTGTGATTTTTGATCATCTATGTTCAGCGATTATGTCTGTCTTCTATAATTATAAGACGAAAGCCCGGAAAAATAGTTACACAGACATGAAATTGTCATAAATTGTCAGATAAATCTATCTCCCGGATCTGTGTACATTGCCATTTGGCATTTATTCGGGTATAATTAATATTGATTTAACGTAACTTAGGGATTTCAGACAGGATGTACGCATTTGCTGCAGGTTTATTCCTCTTTACAGGATTTCCTGCCTCATGTCTTATCAAGCGTTTTCTCTATGAATCCTCTATTTGTCCATTTCAGACAACAGAAAATCAGGATTTCAGACAAACACTCGAAAATCAGTGACATCGAAAAGAGGAGTGACCACATGAAAAGAACAAGGACAATTATACTCGCTCTCTCTGCCGCACTATGTTTATCCATATCCGGCTGCGGCGGGTATAAGACGATGACCGCGGATCCTTCCGAAGTCAAGGCAAAGCAGGCAGCCGAGGATAAAAATTCCGTCGCAGAGGCACAGGCAGATGACAGTGTTTCCGCCGAAGACAAATCCACCCCCTCTACCGCCGCAGAACCCGCAGAGTCAAAGAAAAAAGAAAAAGCCGATACAACGATCCGCAGTATTCTGACAAACGAAGAAATCGACCCCGAGGTCAAAAAACAGAGGCCTCTGGCCGTCATGTATCCCATCAACTATGAGGCACAGCCTCAGTACGGTCTGAGCAATGTAGACGTCTTCTATGAGATGATCGAAGAAGGCAATATGAGCCGTCAGATGGGCATCATTCAGGACTGGCAGAATCTGGACCTGATCGGCAACATCCGCAGTACCCGCTCTTATTTCTGCGTCGAGGCCATGCGCTACGACGCGATCATGATTCATTTCGGCGGCCCGATCGACTGGCTGAAATGGGTCACAGACCGTGATGATTTCGATAATCTCAACGGTGTCGGCGGTGTCCTGGGCGGAGACTACGGCGCATATTTCCGGATCGACAACGGCAAAGCCATGGAGCACACCGCTTTCACCAATGCGGAGTCTGTCAAAAACGCCTGCGCAGCTGCCGGATATTCTCTGGAAATCCGTCCGCAGTATTATGACGAGCGTCAGTTCTATTTCAATGATCCCGACGACCGCAACACGCTGGAACAGTATAAGGACTCCATTCCCGCAAAGAACATCGATATGAGCGGAGCCTTCCCTGTGACACAGTCCAGCCTGGTCTACAACGAAGAAGACCATAAATACTACAAATATCTCTATGGCGAACCGCAGTGTGACGCTGTGACCGGCGAACAGATGGCCTTCGACAATGTCATCATTCAGGAAGCACGTTTCAAATACGTCGGCAACCACGGTTACGTGGATCTGGATACCATTTCCCGCGGCCGCAACGCCTATGTCCTCACCGAAGGCCGCTGCGTACCCGCCCACTGGTGGCGCAAGGACTACCACAAGCACACAACTTATTACTACGAGGATGATTCCCGCATCCATCTGAACACCGGCAAGACAATGATCTTCATCATCCGGGATCACATGGATACCTTCGCCATCGACGGTGTCTCCTACATGACCGAGGGTGCTCCGCTCACCCCCGTCTCCTATTGATCATCCCGATCATCCGATCATCCCGATGATCAGCCGGTCCAGAATTGATTATCAGCCTTTACAGATCTGTCCCTATAAATATTTGTTCAGATATATTTTTAAACAGGCCATTTTTAAAAACAAATGATAACAGGGCATACAGCAAAAGCCTGCCGAAGCAAAACTGCTTTGGCAGGCTTTTCAGGTTCAATCGGGCCGTTTTCAGCCCCAACCGGCTTGTTTGCAAGTTCAAATGATCGTTCTCATATCCGACAGGGACGATCAGGCATGATCAGCACTCGAGTCCCTTCTTGAATCTGGTCATCATCTCGTTGGTGAGGCTGTGGCTCGTGGGCTGCAGAACAATCTCGTCGCGTGTATGCCATCCCGCCTCTTTGAGTTCTGTTTTATCCATATGAATTGTCGGATCTCCGTCAACGTCACAGAAGAATCCTGCCAGGAGATCGTCCACGATTCCCCAAGGCTGAGATTTGTAGTAGCGGATATTTTTGACGCGGATTCCGGCCTCTTCCATAACTTCCCGCTGTACAGTCTCCTCAAAGGTCTCCCCGATCTCGGTAAATCCTGCAATGAGGGCATAGAAGGGGACATCCCTGCCCGCATATTTGGTCAGAAGGATCTTATCTCCATTGATGACGCCCACGATGACCGCGGGAATGATACGGGGATAGATTGTCCTCCCGCAGGAAGGGCAGCGGACGGCGCGTTCTGTCTCGGAATGGACAGTGCGGCTGCCGCAGGTACCGCAGAAGCGATTGTCCCGGTACCAGTTGGAGAGCTGGTATGCGGTGATCGCCGCAAACAGGCGGTGCTGGGGGCCATAGGCCTCAGCGCGCATGGTGCGGATATTTTTGAACTGATATCCCTGAGGGATATCAGCATCGTCAAGTTCATCCCGCAGCAGGAAAAAAGCTCCACCGTCCATGGTGAACAGGAAGGTGTATTCCCGATCCTCACCGAGTTCCTTCACAGTGGGGAGGCGCAGGTAACGGCCTCTTTCCTTATAGAAGCCTTTTTCGTTCTCATCCTTGCCCGGCATACTGATCTTGCCGTGTTCACCGGACTGATCAATATCCTCCAGCCGCGCATCTTCCCTGCTCTCCACGACCAGAAGGTCTGCCCGGCGGAAAACATAGACGGGGCTCTCCGGGAGGGGATCCGTCTTTTCTGTAAACTGGTTGTGCAGTGAATGAGGGTAAATGTCCTGTAGCATCATAGTCGCAGCATCCTCCATATTTCTACATGCTCATCGTCTGCAGTTATCGAAAAAAATACCATCAAAACGCTTTCTAATCAAGTTAAAAGGCCATTTTGATGGTGTTTGTTTTAAGTTTTTCAGATTTCCGGCAGAGATGCGGGACATTCATATTCATACCAGGGCACGGATGGCGTTGAGGACGCAGAGTACCATGACACCGACATCCGCAAAAATAGCAAGCCACATATTGGCAATTCCCAAGGCTCCGAGAAGGAGGCAGGCAAACTTGACACCGATCGCGAACCAGATATTCTCGTTGACGATCCGGATACACTTGCGGGCCAGGCGGATCGCGCTTGATATTTTCAGAGGATCATCGTCCATGAGGACGACATCTGCCGCCTCGATCGCCGCGTCAGAGCCCAGAGCTCCCATGGCTATACCGATATCCGCACGCGAAAGGACAGGAGCGTCGTTGATTCCATCGCCCACAAAAGCAAGAGTACCGGCCTTTCCTCCCTTTCCGCCCTTTGAAGAAGCCTTTCCGGATGTTTCTGACAGAAGTTTTTCCAGGCGTGTAACCTTGTCCGCCGGCAAAAGTCCGGCGTGATATTCATCGATCCCAAGTTTCTCCGCGACACGGCAAGCGATTGCCTCAGCGTCTCCGGTGAGCATGACCGTTTTGGAAACACCGGCGTTCCTAAGCTCCCTCACAGCCTCGGCTGCATGCGGCTTGATCTCATCTGCGATCACAATGTGGCCCAGATATTCGCTGCCGGCACAGACATGCACAAGAGTTCCGGTCTCCACGTCGGAATGATCGTTCTCTTCCGTGATCAGAGCACCCAGTTCCTGCATCAGCTTCAGGTTGCCGGCTCCGATCCTGAGGCCGTCAACTTCAGTGATCACTCCCTTCCCGCTGATTTCCTCCGTGTCGCCGACACGGGATGCGCTCTTTCCGAAGGCAGCTGCCGGTCCGGCGCCCTTGTTTTCCGGATCCTTTCCAGTCAAGCCCTTATCCAGAGCAGCAGCGCGGTTTTCATATGCCTCCTTGAGACTTCTGCTGATCGGATGCGATGAATAACTCTCCGCAAGAGCAGCATATTCCAGCAGCCGGTCCGCGGCTTCCCCGCCTCCTGCCTGAAGCGCAGCTGCGGTTGAACCTCCCTCCATGGCAGGGCAGATTTTCGTGACCGCAAAGTTGCCCTTTGTGAGAGTGCCGGTCTTGTCAAAGACAATCGTCCGGACGTTCGCCAGGGTCTCCATGAAGTTTGCGCCCTTGATCAGGATACCCTTACTGCCTGCGCCGCCGATTCCTCCGAAAAAGGTGAGGGGAATGCTGACAACGATCGCGCAGGGGCAGCTGATAACAAGGAATGTCAGGGCTCTGTAGATCCAGTCGGACCACAGTTCCCGGCCGCCCGGCTGCTTCAGAAGCAGCATACTGACGACAGGCCCCAATATGGCCAGCGCCAGAGCACTGTAACAGACGGCGGGCGTATACCAGCGCGCAAATTTTGAGATAAACTGCTCGGATTTTGCCTTGCGTGTGCCGGCGTTTTCGACCAGGTCAAGGATCCGGGACGCAGTGGATTCCTCAAACTCTTTTGTCGTCTTCACGCGCAGAAGGCCGGACAGATTGATCGATCCGCTCAGAATCGTTTCTCCTGCGGCAACATCTCTGGGAAGGGATTCCCCGGTGAGCGCAGCCGTGTCCAGGGAGGATGTCCCCTCCACGATCACGCCGTCGATCGGCACACGCTCGCCCGGCCTGATCTGTATGATACTTCCCACTTCGATGTCATCGGGATCTGCCTCTTCAACGCCTTCCTCTGTCTCAAGGTTTGCGCAGTCCGGACGTATATCCATCAGATCGCTGATATTTCGTCTGCTCTTTCCGACCGCATAACTCTGGAAAAGCTCACCGATCTGGTAAAACAGCATGACTGCGACGCCTTCTGTGTATTCGCCGAGCGCCATGGCGCCCACGGTTGCTGCTGCCATCAGGAAGTTTTCGTCAAATACCTGCCGGTTTTTAATTCCCTTGACAGCCTTGCGCAGGATATCATTGCCTACAGTAAAATACGGGACAAGGAAGAGGACGAACCGCAGCAGAGGGTACTGCCTGAGCGGCAGGATAGAGAGCACCGCCATCAGCACGGCTGCCGCTATAATTCGAAAAAAGAGGTCTCTCTGTTTTTTAGTCATAGTTTTCATCATGATGCTGCCTCCTGTGTGACAGCAGGATTCCTGCCTTTAAAGGAAGATCTGGCAGTCATCCTCTACAATCTTGCAGTTTTCGATGACTTTCTGCATGACACTGTCGACATCTGCGCCGTCCTCAAACTCCACTTTCATCTTGAGCGCCATAAAGTTTACGACAGCGTCCTTGACGCCGGGAGTCTTCTTTGCCGCTTCTTCCATCTTGTTGGCGCAATTTGCACAGTCGACGTCAATCTTGTAGGTCTTTTTCATGATCTTCTCCTCCTGAGAATATTAGGTTGAGTTATTGTGATTGTGTTTTTCGTTTGCGTTTTCAGGTTGAGTTTTTCAGATTCAGTTTTTCAGATTCAATTTTTCCTCTTTCAGTGTTTCAGATACTCCTCATTCCATTATGTGGTCCATTCCCTGCTGAATGATGGTCCTGACATGGTCGTCCGCCAGGAAATAGACGATCTGCTTTCCTTCCCTGCGCCCGCTCACAAGCCTGGCCTGTTTCAGAAGCCTGAGCTGGTGAGAGATCGCGGACTGGGTCATTCCCAGAGAGGCTGCCAAATCACAAACGCAGATATCTGCCTCAAAAAGAGCAAACAGAATCCGGATGCGGGTGGTGTCTCCGAAAGCCTTGAACAGCTCTGCCAGGTCATAAAGCCTGTCTTCCGGAGGCATCTGCTCACTCACCATCTGTACCTTGTCTGCATGGACCTCTTCTATCTCACAACATTCGATGTCGTGCATCATTTTTCTGCTTTCTTTTTCCATTTTCAGCCCCATTAAAAACAGTGTTTACTCCTCTTGCTTTGTTTTAACATATGATCATTTATTCATATGTTTGCTTAAAGGATACTCCCGTTTTCCTCTCCCGTCAATAGAAAAGAGCGAAAAATCTTGTCGATACAAAATTTTTCGCTCTTGAGATTCATGGTCCGGATTCTTTCAGACGGTTTTTCGTTTGCTGTAAATATATTCCACGATCCGCGGCGCCAGAAGTCCGAACAGGATCCCCATCAGGGTTCCGACAAGTACATCCGTGGGAAAGTGAACGTACAGGTAAAGGCGTGAAAACGCGATCAATGCCGCGAGGATGATCGCGGGTATGCCTATGCGCTTGTCGTATTGCAGCAGTACGACCGCCGAAGCAAAGCTTACCATCGAATGCCCCGAGGGGAAGGAATAATCGGTCGGTATCCTGACCAGCATGTCTATATTCGTATTGATCCAGCATGGTCGGGAACGTGCGACAAGGTGCTTGAGAAGAACATTTCCAAACAGTCCGCAGAGGATCAGGCCTGCCGCCATACTAAACCCGCACCGCCGGTGCTTTTTCCAAATCATGCACAGAAGCGCAATGGCAATCCATAACCATCCCGCTTTACACAGAAAGGTAATCTTAGGCATGAGCCGGTCCAGCCAGGATGTCTGAATGTTTGCCTGTATCCAGTCTAAAATCTGAAAGTCTGTCTGCTGAATCACTTCTGTCATCACTCTCTCCTTCTAAACATGCTGTTCTGTTCAGACCGCCGACGCTTTTGCGTTTTTGCATGTCTTTTTCATCGCCGCATAGGACATTGAAAAAGATAATACCGAGACGCACAGCAGGACTGCTGCCGCGATCGGGTAAACTGCAATCAGCTTATTTGTTGTACCATAAATGTCCAGTACGCCCTTGAAGATTGAGCCGATTGTCAGAGCTGCAAGCCCTGAATTCCAGGTATGCCGGGTGAAAGGCCCCGGGAAAAAGACTCCTGCGCCGGGCTGTGCTTCTGTTCCAGCGCTTATATCGCCACGCTCTTCCGAATCTTCATAGGGCTCTGCTTCAGCTGCATTCATTGCACCTCGCTCTGCGTCCTCTTTATTCCGAAGGCACTTTTCCTTCCTGACTGCGCGCCATACAATCACCAGATTCAGAAGCGTTCCCGGTACAAGAGGAATCAGGAAGGCGTAGATCATATAAAAAGAATAGACCTCGTGACTGAAAAACTCGTAGATCAGACCGAAGGCTGCGCTTGCAATTCCTGCAATAAGGAAAAGAAAAGCATCGTGCAGCATGTCGTCAGCATGATGTATTATCTCATTTTTATCCAATGTATACAATATCGCTCACCTCTCTTTCACGGTCGCCGAAACCGCCGGTCGGATTGTTGATGATCTGATTCCGGAAAACCATTGTCGAGGAGCCGCCGCCGTCCAGGTTATAGGCAGTCTGTACGCCGAGCTGGTCCATGAAGCTCGCCAGTTCGTAAAGAGAAAGGCCCTCGCTGTCATCGGTGCGTCCGTCAGAAACCACAAAAACGTAGTGCAGTTCATCAATGACGCCGATCGCGGTGCGAGGGTTGCTCGCTTTGGCTCTGCCGACCTCTGAATCCAGGGAAACGGAAATCTCACCGTTTTCCACCAGTCCCGGTCCGAAGGAAAAGGCCTGCCAGACTCCCTGGTCCGCCAGTTCCTGTGCAGTCACGGTGGATGGATCCACAATCTTCATGCTTCCGTCTGCATAAATGCACAGAACTTCGCTCTCCCCGGCCTGATCCCGATAAACGATCCCGTTCCGGATGACGTAACCCTTTTCCTGAACACCGTAATAGTCTCCGTTAATGGCCAGGATTGCGTCGTGTGCCTCCGCGATCTCCGAAGTTGCCTCTGTCACGTTTTTGCCGTAGGTGTCCTCCGCAAACGCTGTCTTCAGATACTCGGCGGAGCTCAGCTGTACATCCGCGACATGGATCGTCGTCCCGTTTGAAGTGTACTGCGTATAGGTAATCTTAACATTCTCATCCTCATAAGTATCAGAGCTTCCGGCATTGTCTGTTGTCACCGATGCAGCTCTTTCCTCAGCTTCTTCCTCGTCGAAAGAGCTTCCGCTCTTCGATGATCCGTCTGAACTGTGCTTCGAAGGACCTCCGGATCTGCGCTTCCGTGAACTCCCGGAGCTGCTGTCAGCGTCTCCGGAAGAAGAACTGCCGGGCTTTTTCCTTTGAGAAGTCGCGCCGGAGACGGAATCGGACCTGCTGTCTTCGGAGTCTTCGTCCTCTTCACCTTCTCCGTTTTCTGCAGCCTTCTCCTCCTGATCTTGTCCGGTCTTGCCTGCGCTGACCTCTGCCCGGGCAAACATCTCAGTGTTCATCCCTGTGGCATCTGTCTGATAGGCACTGGAAAGGACGAAGGTGTCCATGCCCAGAAAAACTGTAAACGCCAACAGGCAGGAGGCAAACGCAATCGTCCAGGTATGCTTTTTCATGACTGTCTCACCTCTTTTCTAACTTGCTTCTATTATTTGGAAACTTCTGTCTACTGCACAGGGGTTCCTGTCCACAGTTTGAGTCTATCCGGTCAACTTCAAATGAACCTTAGAAAATGCAGATCAAAAGTGAACTATCTGTGAAAGCGGCATCCGGAAACCGCGTTCAGCATCTGCGAAGCGTTTCTTGACCGTACCACGGGAAACAGTTAATATTATGTGAAACAAATGCAGAAGAGGGACAGGAGGAAAATCCATTTATGATGACAAAAGCAGACAAGTATCTTGCAGATGATATTAAGAATATTCTGGACAACGGCTATATGGATGAGAATCCGAGGCCCCGCTATGAGGACGGTACTCCTGCCCACACGATCAGTGTAAATCATGTGATGAGGAAATATGATCTGTCGAAAGGAGAGTTTCCAATCTGCACGCTGCGGCATCAGGCCTGGAAGACGGGCATAAGGGAAATCTTTACGATCTATCAGCATCCCACAAACGTGCTGTCAGAGATGAAGGAATACGGTGTGACCTGGTGGGATCCGTGGGATATCGGCGACGGGACGATCGGGCAGCGCTACGGAGCAACCGTCAAGCGCTATGATCTGATCCACAATCTGATCGAGGACATCAAAAAAGATCCCTATGGCCGGCGAAAAGTGGTCTCCCTCTGGCAGGAGACAGACCTTCACGAGACACCTGGCCTTGCCCCTTGTGCTTTTCTCACCATGTGGAATGTGCGCGGCAAGTATCTGGATATGAGCATGATCCAGCGCAGCGGCGATATGCTGACAGCTTCGGGCGCCGGCGGAATCAACGAAATCCAGTACGCGGCTCTTTTGATGATGATCGCCCGTGTGACCGGCCTGGAACCCGGCGTTTTCACCCACTTTGTCGCCAACGAGCAGATTTATGACCGCCACATCGATAACGCCCGCGAGATGCTGCGGCGCGCGGAAGAACTCGCGGCGCAGGACAGCGGCAGTTCCAGTGACAGCGGGGACGAAAACAGGCTGCCTGTTCTCCTTCTTCACAGGGAAAAGGGATGCAGCTTTGAGGAAATCACCATCGATGATTTCGAAATGCCCGGCTATACGCCCATGAAGCCGCAACTGAAATTCGAACTCGGAATATAAGCTTTCCACAGAACTTTTAAGCTTTTACAGCAAAACTTCCAGGCTTTCACACCTGGAAGTATCAGCACTCAAAATTCAGTATTATACTCACAAATATAAAGACATCTGCATGGAGACAGGTCAATTGATCCGGCCTTTCTCCGGGCAGATGTCTTTTTTTACTTTTTCCAATCGCAATCCTATCGCAATAATCCCACTGGTCAAGGACATGGGCGGCAAAAGAATGATATTCCGGCGAAATGTCAGATTTCCGACAGATGATTCCCACCGCAGCGGTGGGAACAAACAGGAGAGCAACCTGCTATAATCGTGACAGTTATCGCCATATAATATAGAGGAGGTTCTTTATGTTTTGTCCAGAATGCAGAACTGAATTTAACGGAAAGTTTTGTCCAAACTGCGGAACACCGGCTCCAAATTATACAGCTGGAACATCGGCTGTATCTCCTGCAGATCCTGCTCCCTCTGCTCAGCCGCATATGTCCGCACAGGCACCGGTCCCTCCTCCGCCTGTGGGCGGAAACGGGACTGGCGATGTAAGAATTCCCGGGAAGAAGAAAAAAGGCAAAGGTATTCTGATTCCGGTCATTGTCGTAATTGTACTGCTCTTTTCATGTTCTGCACTGTTCGGAAAAGGATCGAAAGAAGATAGCAGTTCCAAACCGCAGGAGGAGACACAGGAAGAAACTCCAAAGGCTTTGCAGGAAGATTCAGAGGAAGATGCTGTCGCAGCAGAATCTGAAAGCAATGATGAGAGCGAGGAAAATGCAGCATCTGCTCCCGCAGCGGAGGAGAAGACTCCTTCCAAAACAGTAGATTACAAAGTGAAGCAGGAATACTTCAATGATTACGTAGATTCGATTGGTATGCATGTCGCCAAAGCTTTTGTCGAAATAGAGAATACAGGAAATGTCCCTCTTTATCTGCACGACGCAAAATTCGACATTGAAGATAACGATGGACATCTGCTGAAGACAGAAAGCCTGGTCAGCACATGTCCGGATGCAATTCTCCCCGGCGAATTCGGCTATTTTTATGCGGATTATATCGATCTGGATGATGTAGATGATTCTAATGGACTCAAGTTTGTACCCAACTACAAAATTGATGAAGCCAAACACGAAATTGTGGATTACGAAACCAGTGATGTCAGTATCAGAGAAGATGATATGTGGAAATGCATGATCTCCGGTCGTCTTACAAATACTACAGATGAAAAAATCGGACTCATCTATGTCAGTGCAATCTACTATGATGCGGATGGTAATGTACTTGGAATCTCCGGAACAAATCTTACAGATGTGGAGGCGGGTGCTACAGAAAGCTTCGAAATCATCGGCCAGTTCTTCAGTGATGACGTGAGCTATTCTGACATTGCGGATTACAAGGTCATTCCGAGAGCATGGTATATTCAGTTTTAATCTGTGGTATTGAAATGCCCGGTAAGACCAATAGGATAATACCAGGATTATCAGAGTAAAGATACCAGACAATAACTGTTTATTCCAATTCCTGAGTATCCAGGCGCAATGTTTTTCAGTGCAATGCGTTTCAGTATAAAAAAGCAAAAGCGGCCAGATTCAACACTGACCGCTTTTACTGCGCTGTAATTCGCTGCTGGCACCGCCCTCTCCGGGGCGTGGATGCAATCCGGGCATCAATCATTCTGCATCTCTTCTGAGCCGCGAAGTAGTGGCTGACCGTTGCGGGCAAGAAGGTTGTTGATTTCGGGAATCTCGTATATCTTAGCGCTGATGGCGGAAATGAAAACCGCATCCCGCGGAAAACGCGCATAGAGCGGTGACATTCCGTAAATCTTCAAGGCACGCTGTGTCTCCTGCAGGGAGAAAGCGGCACCCAGGCAGAGTTTGAGGATCGTGTCCCGCTGGCGGGGATGTTTCTCCCCGGAAATCAGCTTATATCCGTAGCCTTCCGAAAGATCTGCGCGCAGAAAGATTTCCTGAAAGCGCAGGCCTTTTTCTTTGACACATTGTCTCATATAGATTGAAAAAGGATTCTCCTGTGTGAAGACGTCCTCCGCGTTTGCCTTTACGTATTCCCCTATTGAATCGGGATTCGTTTTTTTCAGAATATTGGTCAGGGTGTTGGTCGTTTTTTCCATATCTGCTCTCCTGCCTGTGGGTGCAGTCCATATGCTGCAGCCGCCTGCATAAGCTTTCCGTCCATGGTTTTCCTGCAAGTTCCAAGTGTACTGAACAGGATGGCAAGCGAAGCCGGACAGGCGAAATCGGGCCTTCTCCCTGATTATACACTTTTCCCTTGCAGAAAAGACAATAATAAAACGATTTTCCACATATTTACACCTGGGGAATGAACATAATATTGGGTCTGCCGGTTGCTTTGTTGATTGTGATGGAAGAATCAATTCCAAAAAGATTCCGGATCTTGTCGGGGACAAAGACTTCCTCCGGAGTTCCTGCGTCGACGATCCTGCCTTTTTTCATCAAAAGAATCCGGTCGCAGTAGCAGGCCGCAACATTCAGGTCGTGGATGGAGGAAAAAACAGTGAGATTCTGCCTTTTGAGGATATTCATGATCTGGTACTGATACCCAATATCCAGATGATTGGTGGGTTCGTCCAGAATGATGAGCTTTGCCTGCTGGACAAGAGCGCGGGCGACCAGAGTCCTCTGTTTTTCACCGCCTGAAAGCGAGAGGAAGCTGCGCTCTTCAAAGCCCTCCATGCCCACCTCCCGGATTCCGG
>ODAI011777118.1_pt1 | contig 16558 bp, 4 predicted proteins | sample 1539321 | NCBI WGS metagenome assembly ODAI01 (sample SAMN02144231, study PRJEB22623) | gut metagenome | biome: sheep rumen | host: Ovis aries | place: New Zealand | reverse complement strand
TTGGTCCTTCATATGTAGGCAATATGCGCTCATTTGCCTTTACTCCCATTGCCGGCACTGAAGGTGCTGGTGCCAAAGCTCTTGCTGACGCAAAGGAAGAGTGGACAAACGGTATAAACGAGATAACCGCATCCAACAAAAACCGCCGAGGTATCTACACGATGAGCGGTCAGTATCTGGGCACCGACAGCGGCAAACTCTCGAAGGGTATCTACATTATCAATGGCAAGAAAAACGTAGTGAAATAAGATTAGCATCTACTGCAACAGGAAAGGAAGGGGCTACAACACCCCTTCCTTTTCTGTTTACGTTTATGTGTTGGGAGAGGAACTTCTCTCCCTATACTCAGAAGGAGTAAGGCCTGTTTCCTTTTTGAAGCATTTCCCGAAATAGCGCGCATCACTGAATCCCACAGCATAGGCGATTTGCGAGAAAGGCTCATTGCTTTTCGACACCATGTCCTCTGCATGTTTGATGCGGATATGGCGCAACAACTCCACAGGGCTCATGCCCACCATCGACTTGACCTTATTGTAGAAAACCGTGCGCCCGAGGCAGACGGCGGCAGCCAAGTCTTCAATTTTCAATTCGGAATCAGCAATATTTTCCTCAATATATTCCAATAGTTGGTCCATCATCTCCTTGTCGCTGTCCACAATTGCAGTCTCCTTCAGTTGGAGCATGTGGGGGGCTTCTATTGCTTGCTCATCTGCCACGGTCTCACTTATTTCCACACTTTCCAAGAAATTTTTCTGCAGAATACGCTGATTGGCAATGATATTCTGCATCCGCTGTTTGAGATAAGTGGCAGAGAAAGGCTTTGTAATATAATCATTGACTCCCGCACGCAATCCTTCCAACCGGTCCTCCATCGACGCCTTGGCCGAAAGGATGATGATGGGAATATGAGAGATGTCATGGTTGTCCTTGATGCGATGTACCATCTCCAGACCATCCATCTCAGGCATCATCACATCGGTCAAGATGAAATCTGGCTGTTCTGCCATCGCTTTCTCCAGTCCCTCACGCCCGTTGGAGGCCTGGCTAACGACATAGTCACTTTGGAGGATGCTCACAAGGAAAGCACGCAGGTCATCATTGTCCTCCACAACAAGAAGACGCGTCTTGTCTTCACTTCCTTCCATGTCATCATCGTAGGAGACTGCATCAGATGGTGTTGAAGTGGCTGTCAGAGGCACTTCAGAAAGCATCTCACCCTTCGGAATCTCCCAGTCGCTGATATAAGTATTGTAGTCTGTACCATATGTAAGCATGCTATTGACCAATTCAAGCATACGGTGGGTATTGCGTAGGACCATCTCCAAATACTGTCTGGCCACACTGGTCAAACGCTCCGTATCAAGCACCTGCCTCACAGGGCCTCCGATAAGTGTAAGTGGTGTGCGGAGCTGATGACTGACATCTGTGAAAAAAAGTGTTTTCATGTTGTTGATTTGTCGCTCCATAGAGGCTCTTGTGCGGAGCCTGTAAATCCACACGACAATGCCGATGACGGCTATTGCCAACAAAAGGTACAACATTTTGGCCCACCATGTTTCCCAAAAAGTAGGTCTTACATCAAGCAGCAGCGTTTTGTCGTTATCCACCCAAATGCCGTAATGATTGGTGGAGCGAACCTTGAGCCTGTGCTTTCCTGGTGGCAGATGGCTATAAGTGACGCTGTGCGCGTCATTCAGTTCGATCCAATCATCGTCGACACCTTCCAGCATATAAGCGTAACGAATCATACTATTATCCTGATAATCAAGTGCAGCAAACTGGATAGTCAAGTTACGCCGATTGGAGGGAACAAGGAGGAAGTCGTCCTGAATATGCCTGAGGGGGACATCTGCGCCATGGAAGAGCACACTTTTAAAAACGATGGGAGGCAGATATTTTTCTTGACCGGTTTGTTTGGGTCGGAAACTGATAAATCCATCGGTGGTGGCAAATGCCAATTCACCTGTCAACGGATTGAATGCCGACTGTGATTCGGTCAACTCTGTATGTTCTCCCAAATCGCCTGTTCCAAAGCGGAACAGTTGCCGCTGTTGACGATGAAACATCATCAGACTGTTCTCGCACCCTATCCACAGATTTCCCTCTGCATCCTCCTTCATGGAAAGTACCGTTCCGTAATTGTTGTTGTCAAACAGTTTGACTGGAGCAAAACGTAAGTGCTTACCTAAAGGATTTTTACCTATTATCTCCTGCACTCCACCGCCAACAGTGGCAACCAGTATCCTCCCTGTATGGTCTACGTAACTATTCATCACATCACTGGTGAAGAGAGACGACGGGTCTCCATGGATGTGCTTGTGCGCAAAAAACGCTATCTTCTCGGGTGAGTCAAAGTGCTCAGAGAAGGTGACGAGTCCGTTTGAAGCCGATACGATGATGGCCCCGTCTTTCGTTTCGGTGATTCGCCTCACTTTGTTGAAATCACCTACAGGATAGTTCTTGAGGAGGTTTCCCGCATGGATAAAACGTATCGCTTTGTTTCCGCCATTGTCATCCGCATCCTCATCAATGAGAGCGATACCACCTTCAAAAGTACCTACCCAAAGCCGATGGCTGAAATCCTCATGCATGGCATATATTTGATCACTGCAGAGAGAGAAGGGCTGTGTCTTGTCGTGTTGATAATGCGACAGTCTTCCCTTGCCTCTCAAGCAGTAGAGGCCATCACCTTTCGTCCCAATCCACATACGGTGTCTGCTGTCCTCATATATACAGTAAATGTGTGTGGAGAAGACAGTAGGCGCTTGATGCAACTGCCCGTCGGAACCTAAGAAGCCCTCCACTTTTCCTGTCTGGTCTGTCACGGCGACATGTCCGGTAATATCACCCAACCATAACCTGTTCTGACTGTCGTAGCATACGCTCCGCACCTGTTGCATCCCTTCAAGGTCATGATGTTGGAACATAGACTGAGTGAAATTGATGACAGCCACATCATGTTCACCAGAAAACCACAAGTCTCCACGGGCGTCGACAAACAACTTGTCGATGGTTGGCTCTGCGTTGCTGGTTCTTATTGAGTAAGGGATAAGCTGGCGAGTCACCTCATCATAATAGCCAAAAAAACCTTGTTCGGTGCCAATCCAACAATTACCGTAATTGTCTTCGTGGACAAAATTACGTGTACTCTGCCTGAGAGAGAGCAAAGGTATCTGCATGGGAACCCGCTCCACCTGTCCTTTGTCTACCATAATGAGCAGTACGTTTCCCGCAGACGTGATGGCCCAAACACGTTTGCGATGGTCGGCGCTAATATGCTTCACCCTATCGTTGGATGGAAAAGGGATATACTTATGGCGGTTGTTATCCGAATGCCAGACTATCAGTCCTTGTTCGGTCAGCATAAGCATTCCGTGCTCTCCGAAGGACCCTACCGAAGAGATATTCTTTGTCTCTTCTGGAAATCCCTTTAAAGCATCGACGACATTGCGTTTCCTGTCATAACGGCCAATTCTCCCGTCCCTTGAGACCAATACAATATTCTGTCCATCCTCCCACAAAAAACTGTAGGGTGTGCTATCATTCAATGGCTTGCCCACGATGTAAGGCCCTTTGTCCGTAAGCAGCCATTCACTGCCTTTGCTATCGATTTCCACTCCGAAGACGTCACCCCATTTCTTTGAGGTATTAGCCGGACTAAATTCCTGCACACAAGCCGGTGTCGCGGATTGAAGGAGCATTTGTTCATCTATTCTGAAGCAACTCTCTCCCTTTTCACGGCTAAAGAGCCAAGTAAAGCCGTTTTGCAACGGGACAATACGCTGACAAATGAATTCTTTCCCCGATTTTTGGGCAACCAATGACGACAAATTGATAAAGCTGCTCGTCGCACGGTTGAAAAGAAACACCTGCCTGTCATAAGTCAGACACCATAGATTTCCAAAATGTGAGACATAGGTTTTCAGCAATCTGTTTGTGGTCAGTGTTCTTTCTTTGACAAATGGGTCATTGAAAGCATTGAAAGAGTATCCGTCATAACAACAAAGACCATTCCAAGTGGAAAACCACATCATTTGGTCGGGTGTCTGTTCGATGCTGGAAATGACATTGGAAGCCAGTCCGTCGCGTAGGCTGAACAGCCTGACGTTACAATGAGGCTGAGCCGCCACTGCCAGCCATACCGACAAGAGTGTGAAAAGATGAAGAAAACGTCTCATTTAGAAGTTTATTTTTGATGTTGTAAAGTTACGTTTTTTTTTCAACATGAGCAATTCCACGTGTCTTTTTTGTTTTAAATAGTGCAATAATTATCATTTGTATCATCTTTGGGAGAATAGCATAACGATTAATTATAAATAAGGAGTATCTTTGTGGCAACTAATCAAACATATCAAAAAATGCTAAGCAAACGTTTCTACAGATTATTCTCGGTCTTTATCCTGACGATGGCATTTATAGCTGTCGAGGCCGCCACAGTCGACATTCCCACTACGGCAAATTCATACATCTCATGGAGCGATGCCACGGGCAGCAATTTCAATGTGGAGAACAACGGAGCCAACGTGGGCAGCACAGGCAAGAACACACAATTGTCATTCGCTATCCACAACACTCTGTCGCAAGACTATTTGCTCACTTTCAAAACCGGCACGAAAAACGCCGCAGAAATGAAGGTGTCGCTCACCGATGAACAGCAACAAGTCGTTTTTGAACGTCAAGTGACGATCGAGAACACTGACAGTTGGACACCTTCCGTCCCCCACAACTATGTCATTGAGCAACTGAAGGAAGGCAATTATACCCTCAAATTCTCCGTGACCAAGACAACAGGCACCTATGCAGGCAATTGGGGTGATCTGGCATTTTATCCTCTTGAGGTGGTGGAAACGATTCCTGGACAACTGGACATAAGCAAGGGTGCCTATGGCGGAGGTGCCGTCAACGAAGGCCCCAATGTTGGGTATATTAAGAATGGCGCGACTGCCAGTTACATTTTTCTCAACAAGCAAGCGGGGGTCTATTCACTCCAGATGGATATAGCCCGCTATGGTTCTGGAGGTATGATGGAGATTCTCGTCAAAGATGCTGAGAGCGGAAAAATTGAGGGTGAAACAAAATACGCCATCTCCGCTGATGCTTCCAGCAACTATACCCCAGTAAGCATTTGCATCCCTGGTGAAATAGGAAAAGGCCTCCGCCAATTGTCGTTTGCTTTCTCCAATGGTTCTGGTTACATCTGCAATTTCCGCAATATTGAGATGAAATACTTAGCTGCCCATCATGCAGCTGTCAATGGAATAAACGTGATCGGGCACCAGGTGGATAAAGGTGATGACACCGATTGGCTATGCAACATTCCCGCCGACAACAATGACGCCACCACCACCTTCCGCATCGACAAGGTTTATTGCTCACTTGACGTGACAGCCAAAGACGAACGGGGCAACAGCATCACTGTGAATGACAATGGGGATGGCACATTCTCTCTGCCTACCCCCCAACAGGGAAATGTAGCTTTGGTTGATATTGAGGTGATTCCCGACTCAGAAATGGGGGCTGTCGCCTCCAAGACTCACTATACCCTTCGCATTTTCCACATAGGCGACATATCTGTCACAAAAGTCACTGTTGACGGTGCGGAAGTCAATCTGGCTGAGCAACTCAACCAACCTCCTTACACCGCCATCCTCAGCGACATGATATTCACGCACCTCCCCACTGTCTCTGTACAATTTATTGATGGCACCACCATCACCGGGACATCTGAATTCCTCGGCAACGAGGCTGTCTACACCTTGGAGAAAAAGATGGGAGAGCAACAGCGTGTCTATCAACTGACAGTACAGGGTATCCATGTGTATACAAAGACCGCCAACGATGAAACTGTAGTTTTGAAATATACTGGTGCAGGTGTGAAAAACGGTTCTTGGAGTAATGGAACCTACAGCATCTCCGGTATTGGCGACGGATGGGAGAACAGCAGTTTCAAAATGGGCGAAGGGCAATACACCATCACCATGCCCGTTGACGAACGAGTCAAGCAAGTGGTGTTCAAGGATTTCAACGCGAACTACAATGGAGGAATGCTGACCGGTCTTTCCTCTCAAGGTGCCACTGTATGGATTCCTACAAAACATGACTACCAGGAGTCTGATGCCACCATGTACGACTTGGTTATCAACCTTGAGAACCACCAACCGGGCACTCCGATCGTATTCTCGCTCCAAGGCGGAGGACAACCTGTGGCTTGGTTTGAACTGACCATTGACCACATAGCGGTCAATACGCCACCAGTACTGAAAAGCTATACCAAGACACCAACCACAAATAAAAACCACTGTGTGGTGGAGATGACCTTCGATCGTGAAATGAAGGATACAAAGGCCACTATAGCAGGTCAGACAGTAGAGGCAGAAGGCGGTTCATCAATACTGAGATTTGCCATATGGAACCTTGACTACCAATCCCACAACACGCTCACATTGGCTCGTGGCGCAGCCAGCGACCTTTATGGCAACACAAATACTGACGCCATCACTGTCGATATTGAGGGGGGAGAGAAAGCCAAGGTGGAAAAGGCTGAATTCGATTTCGTGGTGAGCGACCTGACCGAGTGGAAGTCTGCCATCAAAAGCGTCAACAGCAGCAACACATCACCAAGCGCCAAACGTAAAGTCATCTTTGTCAGAAACGGAGACTACGACTTCGGGGCTGAGGAGCAGAACCTGAAAGCCTACAATGTAAGCATCATTGGTGAAAGCCGTGACGGGGTCATTCTCCATGGTAACCGCGATGGTATCAGCAACCCTGTGCTGAACATCAACAATACAGGAGGCAACTATTTTCAGGACATCTCCGTGCGCAACGATAAGGATTTTGGCAAAAGCCGGTCAGGCGTAGGTGTTGCCATCTCTGGCGGCAAGAAGACCATATTCAAAAATGTCGCGATGATGAGCCAGCAGGACACCCAAGTTACCGGCGAGAGCGGCTACTACTTAGGATGCCAGATTTATGGCGCGGTAGACTATATCTGCGGAGGTGGCAACCATTTTTATGACCAATGCGAACTCATCATGACCAATCCCGGCCCTATTACCGCCCCTGCCACCAGCCCCATGCTCAAATGGGGATATGTTTTCCAGCGTTGCACTGTAAACGCATACCCGGGTTTTAATGCTGAAGGTAACTATGACCTTGGAAGACCATGGCAAAATGAGCCCAGGGCTTATTTCCTCCATACAAAGATGAATGTGAAACCCTCCGACACAGGATGGCGCAGTATGAGTCAGTTGCCTACGCATTTTTATGAGTACAAATCTATCGACAAAAACGGCAATGAAATCGACCTGAGCAAACGCACAAACTCACCTACAAGCACCAATAAATACACACCTGTGTTGACCGATGAGGAGGCCATGAGATTCACCGTGGAAAATGTTCTCGGCGGCATCGACAGTTGGCTGCCGACAGAAGAGGCTTTCACAACAGCCGCACCTCAGGTGACTGTCAATGGCAATACTTTGAACTGGTCTGAGGTCGAGGATGCTCGTTGCTATGTTATTTTGTGCGATGGACAATACGTGACCAATCAGACCGCCACTTCATTTGTCGCCACAACTCCTGGCACATACACCATCTGCGCCACCAACCCCAACGGAGGTATGGGCGACAGAACGGAGATACAAGTGGGAAAAGGCAACGATGACGACCAACGGATAGAGAAGACACCGGCATTTCCCGGTGCTGAAGGCTATGGCCGCTATGTGACTGGTGGCAGAGGGGGCGCAGTCTACCATGTAACTAATCTCAATGATTCCGGCAAAGGCTCTCTGCGATGGGCTTGCCAACAGTCTGGCACACGCACCATTGTGTTCGATGTCAGTGGAACAATCCATCTGAAGTCACAGCTGAAACTCTCACACGGCAATGTCACCATAGCAGGACAGACAGCACCAGGCGACGGCATCTGCATTGCTGATTGGGATTTTGTCATATCTGCTCCCAATGTCATCCTCAGATACCTACGCTTCCGTCCCGGAGACACTTCCGAAGGAGAGCCCGATGGCCTATGCGGATATGACGGGAAAAATATCATGGTCGACCACTGCTCCATCTCTTGGAGTGTCGACGAATGCTGCTCTGTATATGGCAATGAGCACATGACGGTACAGTGGTGCATCATCTCCCAAAGCCTGCGCAACAGCACACATGTGAAAAAAGCTCATGGCTATGGTGGCAACTGGGGAGGCAAAGGTGCCACCTATCATCATAACCTGCTGGCCCACCACGACTCGCGCACACCACGTTTGGCCAATCGTCCCATGTATGTTCAGAAAGACACTACTGACTATCGCAATAATGTGATTTACAACTGGGCCGGCAATGGCTGCTATGGGGGTGAGGGAATGAAGGCCAACATCGTCAACTGTTATTACCAGCCTGGACCAGGAACCATGCAAAGCAAAAGCGGGAGAAACGCCACCCGAATTGCCGGACTGGGCATAACCACCAACGAGAGCGACGGAAGTTATATGATATGGGGCAAATATTTCATTGACGGAAATGTCAACTCAAAATATCCCTCTGTGACCAACGACAACTGGGGCGTAGGAGTCTACCCACATATCGACAATTCTCTGCCCAATTACAACACAGTCACCAAGGACACTATTCGCCTAAGAGAGCCCTTGCGTTTCATGTATGTCACGACACATACTGCGGAGGATGCATATAAGAAAGTATTGCAGTATGCCGGCGCCTCACTACACCGCGACATAGTTGACGAACTGGTGGTAAGCGATGCCCGTAACAACAAGGCCACCTACACAGGAAAAGGTGATGGCGATGTATATGGCATTATAGACACTCCCTATGACCTAAGGCCAGCCGATGCTCCTGAAGACTGGAGTCCTTGGCCTACGCTGGTTGGCCAAGATGCTCCTTCCGACACCGACAACGATGGAATCCCTGATGAGTGGGAAATAAATCATGGACTTGACTCGAATGACGCATCCGACGGCAATATGTTCAATGAAGAAGGATACACCATGCTTGAAGTGTATATGAACTCACTGGTGGCTCACATCACAGAGGCGCAGAACGAGGAAGGGAATCCTGAGGGTTATATCGAGTATAAAACCGAAGAAGATGTCAGCGGCGCCATCAATGTCCCCACAGAAGAACTGAATCTCGACAAGGCAGAAATCATCATTGAGCCCAGTGGAAAACAAGCCGCCAAAGTGCTCAACGACACCTTCGACAGTTTCAGCCATGGTGATCAGGCATCGTTCTTGCTCAACTGTAAAGTGGTGGGAACATACCATATTTCTTTCCAAGCTGCCACTAAACGCAGTGATTTCAAACTCAACTTTCTCCTCACCGACAAAAAAACAGGACGTATTGAGGCCAACAAGACCGTGGCTGTCAGCAATACTGGTGACTGGCAGTCCTACCGCGACTATGGATTCGACACCGCCAACATGGAAGCAGGACTCAAACAACTGGTCATCACCTGGCAGAGCTCACAGGGGCAATACACTGGCAATGTGAAGGATATAGCAGTAACTTTGCTGCAAGGCCCCGACAATGTGTCCCATGTTGAGACTATTTCGGACTCATCAACCGACATCTTCGACCTTTCCGGAAGAAAAGTGGGGCAATATAATAAAGATCGTTTGCAGAAAGGCATCTATATCAAAAACGGCAAAAAGATAGTGAGACTTTAGATGTCAAAAATGAATCGTTGAATATGTGCCGATGGTGTCCTTTCATCATCGGCACATCATTTGTATCAGGATATTACATTAAATGTAAGATTACTCAACTCTATTTGAAAGGAGTATACGAGTAAGGTAATGATTTAAAAAACAGAACATACAAACAGCTTCTTCTCAGAGTTTTTTATAACTTAGCAAAAAATTTCAAAAAACGGTAAAAAACTTGAGCATGTCCCATGATTTGCTACAACGTTGCCCTATTTTTGCATCAAATTCATCAACATCTCATGACTTGTCAGTTATAACATCCTTTAGAAGACATATCTATACCTTTTTTTTATATATGAAAATCATTTTTTCACCAGAACACCAAGGCCACGTCTTTCTCGGCCTGAATGAGACAAACGACCACCTCATGGATACCATGGTGTGCGACACCATAGGATTGGTGGGGATGCTTGAACTCCGCTTAGGATTATATGTGGAGCCCCTCCCGGCACACTACCGCACCGTGAGATACTACAAAGCCATGTCGGAATACATGAAGCGACATCCCAACAATATCCTGGCAGTTTCATTCCGGCTCTCCAGCCTCGGAACAGCCGAGCAAGCCCTACGATGGCGTGACAGCCTCATGCTCGACAGATGGCAACCGGATGAGACAAGCGCCGGAAGCGGAAGGCTTGATGTCCTCGCCGGCACAGAGCAATATTTCGACAGTCCTGGTCTGCCCGACCGGCTGTGGTCCGTCATTGAGTCGCTGAGGAAGGAGCGGGCAGACTTTTTCAAGGACGTGGAAGTGGAACTGCCGTGCAGTCCGCCCCTTCTTCATCCCGCTATCAGACAACTGCTCAGTGTCATGGAAACCTGCGGGGCAAAGACGAGCCTACGCTCATGGGAGAGCCACACGCGAAAGAGCAACCTCGCTGAGATTGCCCACCTGCTGCAGTCGGACTCACAAACACAGGTGACACTCGACAAGGAAGACCGCTCATTCCTTATCTATTGCTTTCACGACGAGAAGGAGGCCAACGAATATATGGCCCTCAAAGGGGGAGATCTGCACGCCGATGTATGGATCAACCACAGCAACAAGACGATGGACAATTGGTTGCGTATGATGGGCCAGCCAACCATGGGTAGCCACATGGCCGAGGCGGCGCCACAGTTGTTGCAATTGTTCGTCTTGAGCATCGACATGATGAAAGAACCGCTCAACATCCAAAGTCTGATCAGTTGGCTTTACTCCCCTATCCAACCCCTCGGAACCTTTTTCGGAGGCATTCTTGCCGACACAATCATTGCCGAGGGAGGATACAGGAATAAGAAATGCCAACAGGTGGTGGCCGACTACATCGCTGGCAAATACACCTATCATGACAAGGAAGAGGAAGCAAAACTTTCCGAAGAGGAAAAGAGGAAGCGCCAAGCACGTGAAGAGAAAAAGCGGAGGACACTGACCGAGACCTATCTTCCTCCATTCGAAGCGGAGAAGGCCGACAGCATCAGTACGCTCAGACTGAAGATACGCCTCAACAGTCTGGCAAGTTGGGCACGCACCCGTGCCCACCTCCTGCGCGACCAACCAGCCAACGAGGGCTGGTGCAGCCAACTGGAGGTGCTGGCACAGATGTGCGACACCTTTGTCATGCTCACCGATGCTTCCGATATGGGTGAGACCGTGGACTTCAGACAGACAGACTCATGGTTGAGCACCTTGTTCAAAGGAGAGTCTTTCCTGCAATATTACCCGCAAAAGGGCAGCAAGCAGTTGATAGACAGCCCTGCCAAGATGGCAGCCCGAAGCCGACGAACCGTCTGGATGAACTTCTCTGGAGAACAGGTCCCGCACTTGGATGGCAGTTTCCTCTATCACTCCGAGAAAGAGCGCATCAAAGACAGCGTCACCCTATGGGAAGAGCAGGAGGAGACAAGCTACCATCAAATGATGGGACTGTTGCCTTTTGTCATGACCGACGAGCAACTCATTCTCGTGGTCACCGACTACACGGCCGGTGAACCGACACCCAAGCATCCCGTCTTGGTGCGTCTGGAAAGCCAACAGGAGAACCTCCGTGATTTCATGGAATCCCCCACCCTTCTCGACGAGAAAATGACCGATGTCGGCATCGTGAGCAACACCAACACCACACCGCTTATCTCATTCCGGCACCCCGAACTCATCAAGTGGCCCAATCACCTGAGTCCCACAATTATCAGCACGCTGGTGGAATATCCTTTCGACTACATGATGGAACGCTTGCTCGGCATCGTGGGTACAGGCCCCGGCAGCATCAGCGACCTGAAAACCACCATGGGCACTGTGGCGCATGCCGTCATCGAAAGTCTGTTTGCCCCTCGCGACGGCCATCCGTGCAGCGAAGCAGATGAGATCGCGCAACGTATCAGCAGCGAGTTCGACGAGCAACTGCGCAGGCAGATAGAGGCATGCGGAGCCATCCTTTATCTTCCTGAGAATCGGTTGGATGCTGAACTGCTGAAAGAGCAGCTTCACAGATGCATCCATGTGCTCCTCGAGATTATCCGCGACAACCGCCTCGTTGTCACCGGGTGTGAGCACAAAGTAACGGAAGACATGAAACTGATAGACAACGACAAAGGATGGGACATGATAGGATTTATCGACATGACCCTAGAAGATGAGCACCATCACCCCGTCGTGTTCGACTTCAAGTGGACCTCATCAAAAAGCCACCATCGTGAGCTCCTACAGGCCAACCGCTCCACGCAGTTGGAACTCTACCGTGTGATGCTCAGTGCAGAGAAACACCGCGATGTGCAGCGCACCGCATATTTCCTCATGCCCGAAGGACACCTCTACAGCAAGGAGCAGTTCGAAGGCCGGCACTGCACCCAAATCAGCGCTGATAACGCTGAAGACATCGTGGAGCAACTCCGGCAGTCGTTCTTCTACCGCAAGAGTCAGCTCGACAGCGGTCATGTGGAAGTCAGCGAAGGCTTCCCCCTCGGCGAACTCGACTATTTCAGGGACACAGAGCCAAAGAACTTGTTCCCGTTTGCCTCTGACGATACGGGCACCGCGAAGGAGAATATTTTCAGCAAATACCAACTCTTCAAATAGCAGGAGTCCATACAGATGAAAAACGTGACATACATCAATGCCAGCGCAGGCAGCGGCAAGACATACAGACTGACACATCAACTCGCTGAACTCATCAAAGAGGGAAAAGTGCGCCCCGAAGAGGTCATCATGACCACCTTCACCACAAGGGCTGCCAACGAGATGAAGGAGGAAGCGAAGAAAGTGCTCTTTGACAGCGGACTCTATGAGGCGGCCACCAGGCTCGACCAAGCCATGATAGGCACTATCCACAGCGTGGCCAACGCACTCATCAAGAAATACTGGTTTTTCCTCGGACTGTCGCCCGACATGGGTGTGATGGCCGAGGACGATACAGAGTTCTATATCTCGCAGTCGCTCGCCGAACTGCCCACCCACGACGAACTCAAGGCTCTTCATTCCTTCTGCGAAACCATGGGCATCTCTTTCAGCTATTACCTGACAGGGAAAAATGCGCTCAACTATGACTTCTGGAAAGATGACATCAGAAAAGTGATTGCCTTCACCACCAATTATGAGATAGAGAACTATGAGAGGAGCATCGAGGAGTCGCTGGCTTATATCCGCAAGTTTGTGAAAGGCGGCGTCAAGCTTGACTACTCCTATGAAGAACTGCGGGCGGTGATAGACGAGCATCAGGCATTCCTTGAAGGACAAGCCGAGACAGCGAAGAAGAAAGCGAGACTCACCGAAATAGGAAAGTTGCGGAGGGAGATTCACCAGCCTACCATCACATGGTACAAGAGACTGCTCGGCCTGCTCTGTGAGTTGAAGAAATGCGGTCCGCTCGCGTCACAGATGCGTGATCAACTCGCGGACATGTGGCACTCGCAGAGAGTCTACGACGAGCAGGAGCGCTACATCCGCATCCTCTTCCGGCTGGCAGAGCGGTGGAAGGACCGTTTCCGCCTTTTCAAGAAAGAGAGAAACCTGCTCGACTACAACGACATGGAGAAGTATCTCCACGACCTGCTCATCGACCCGCAACTGTCACAAGAGATTGCCATGGACTACCGCTATCTGTTCGTCGACGAATATCAGGACAGTTCCCCCATCCAAGTGAAGATTTTCGACCGGTTGTCGGAACTCATGGAGCATAGCTACTGGGTGGGCGACTACAAGCAGGCCATCTTCGGATTCCGCGGCAGCGACACCACCCTGACGAAAGCTGTCGTCGACCGTGTCGCTACCCGTGAGCACGGGTGCGACACTGACAGGCTCGGCACCTCCTATCGCTCACTGCCAGCCATCGTGGATGTCTGCAACGAGACATTCAAGCGTACGCTTAAAGATGTGCTTATCGAGAAAGACATCGTCCTGGAGAAAAGCCGCAAAGACGAAGGCCATTCACGTTCACTGCGCTATTGGAAGACAGGTGATCCCGACGGACCGTCCATCTTGGAACACATCGCCGCCTTGGTGCGGCAAGGTGTGAAACCTTCCGACATCGCTGTCTTAGGCAGGAAAAACGCCGAACTCAACAAAATAGCAGGAGTACTCATCGACAAATATAAGATTCCGGCAAGCAGGGAAGAGCTGCATATCTCTGAGATGAAAGCCACACCGCTTGTCATGGCTCTCCTGTCATTGGTAGCCAGTGAAAAGGATTTCCTGGCAAAGGCACAGATCGCTTTCCTTACGGAAGAGGGCTATGACACGGCGAAGGTGATAGAAGAGAAACTACTGTAGGATGCCGACAGCAACAAAGAAAAAGCGGGATTCCTCGACGATGTGCCTCTGGTGAGACAGATGCTGGCACTGCGCCCGAAACTGACGCAGCAGTCGGTCTCGGCACTCATCGAGACGATGATCATCGAACTCGACCTCTACAATGTGGTGAAGAAAATGGGAGCGTCGGCCAACGCCGCCTCATGCCTCGACACGATCATCAAGGCCGGATATACCTATGAGCAGCATTGCCTGCAGATGAATCTCCCGGCCACTGTCAATGGCTTCATGGACTATCTGACCGTGACCGACCCCGTGGGCAGCGGCGACACCAACGGCGTGCAACTGCTCACCTATCATTCCAGCAAAGGCCTGCAGTGGCCCTATGTCATCCTCACCCAACTCTACGAGAAGAAGGATGACGCCAAGAGTTGCGTCAGACAAAACATCTATGGCATCCATTTTGCCTATACTGAGCAACCGTCGGTGACGACACCGTATCCGGAGGTCTATATCCGCGTGATGCCTTTCATCTACGGCGCCGGCAAGACCAATGTACCGAAAGACATCCAACAGCAGATAGAATCATCAGAACTGTTCAAAAAGGTGAACGAGGATATCTTGGCCGAGGAAAACCGCCTGCTCTATGTAGGAATGACAAGGCCGAGAGACGTGCTCATCATGGCTCTCGAGCCCCATCCGAAGACTGTCCACATGCTGCAATGGCTGGAAGACGTGGGACTCCACTGTGCGAAGACCGCCGCAGAGCCCGACCTCCTCGGCGTGGGTTGCCTCTTTGAGAACGACACCCTGACACCTGAGCAGGCAGATGCCCTCGAGGGTTACCTCTATTCGTCGGAGCAGGAGAAGATGAAGACACGCCGCATCCCCTACCAGAAAGAGGCGTGTGAGGCGGAACAGAAATACCTCTCGCCGAGCGGACTGCACGAGAAAGGTGACGTGGTGGCCACCTACACGGTCAGCGAACCGATGCGGCACGGCATCCTCACCGGCAAGACCATGGCCGACGTGGGCAATTGCATCCACCAGATTTATTGCGGCATAGAGCAGCACATGGACAGCGAGGAGTATTACGGCAGACTCATAGAGAGCTATGAACTCACCGCTTTCCTCACTTATGCCGACGACATCCGCCATGCCTGGCAAGCACTCACCCGATGGCTCGCCGACACCTTCGGCGAGGCACGGCATACGTATCACGAACGGCCTTTCACGCTCGTGCGCGACGGACAGGTGTTCACTGGGAGCATCGACTTCGTCTGGCAGACCGACAAAGGCGACATCCTGGTTGACTTCAAGACATGTCCTTTAGGAATTGAGTATGTCCTCAACAGCGATTCCGAGCATTATGCCGGCTGGTATGCCCGACAGCTCGGCGCCTATACCAATGCCCTTAAGGCGGCAGGCGAAAAGGTCATCAAACGACTGATTTACTATCCGCTCAGCGGACTGGTGGCAGAAGTGGGAAAGACGGGGTCTCGTTAAATCGAACAATTGTCCAAACGCCCAATCTCCTAAACTCCTAAGTGCCAAAATGTTGAGCAAATGCGAAACTTGAATTAATCATATAGAAACAGAAACTATGGAGAAGAAGAAGTCTGAGGGAATATCACTCACCCTCAAAATGGATGACGAGGCCGTCGCGATGTTCAAAAGTGGTGAAGCCAGGCATTTGCAGATGACGATTGACGATGACAACAAAAACGACCTGCTGGAGAACATCCAGGGGCATCTGATATTGGCGACAGACGAGATGCCGATGAAATATCACGGCTGCTATTTCTGGAACAACGGTGTTTTCCCATACGTCATCAAGAAAGACTTGAAATACTTTGTTGTGACCGACGGCAAGGACCAATGCCGCCTGAAGATCATCAGCTATGTCACTTCGGTAGGTCAACGGTTCATCTTCGGAGAACCGGGGAAACCCAGCGTGAGCGATGTGCGTGGCGACAGTTGCTACTGGATAGTCACATTCCAAGTGGAAGCTGTCGACGACAACGGCGAGCCACTCAAGCACAAAACCTATCTGCTGCGCTGGAATCCGACCATCAGCAGTTTCGAGTTAGGCGATTATCGCAATGCCATC